>UPTG01000101.1_pt1 | contig 71722 bp, 67 predicted proteins | sample 2160121 | NCBI WGS metagenome assembly UPTG01 (sample SAMN06266255, study PRJEB28933) | marine metagenome | isolation source: Columbia River Estuary | place: USA:Columbia River Estuary, USA | collected 2014-07-27 | reverse complement strand
GACATGGTGATAAATCTAGCGAAGGAACTTGGTAAGGACTTCACGAATCGCTACTTGGTTTATCGCTTCACCCTTCTCGGCCTTCCGTGCCATACTATTAACCTCAGACATCAACCGATTCCCATCCACTATCAGGGCGTAACGAATAGGTTCATCGGTATCTGAAATCACTTGATCCCAACAATTTCTAACCTGGCCCCAAAAAGTGCGCGTTTGATCCCATTTTTTTCTAGCCAGCTTGAATCCTCCTTTTGAATTTTCATCCGAAACCCTCCTGTATTGATTCAACCCTCGTTCCATACAAAGAAATTTTCGCTTTCCCTCGCGAGAAACAAGCTTGCTATTTTCTTGTTGGTGAACCCAGCCTTCGGGAGTTATCACATGCCGATTCGTAACCATTAGTAAATCATAATCTTTTCTCTTAGTATACTCACGACGTGGAAGAGGACGTGTCGAGAGTCTAGATGTCCAGATTGAGGTATTTGCGGTATGAACCCAGGCCCCAAAAGCTTTGTATCTTGGGCTCTCATCAATTTGTGTCACAAACTGCGTCCAGGTCCCCTCGACATCCGCATTCGAATGAGTCACAGGCAGCCATGTGTTGCCACCTTCATAATTCAAAGTCCTCCGATCCTCATATTTCCATACTTGTCCCCAGTGTTTAATAACGACCGGACCATCTTCATCTCCGACGACTAATAAATGCTGAAGAGTGATCGATTTACCCGTATCTTGAGCCACTTCTACGAGCTCATAGGCGTCTGCCAAATACGGTTTTTTGAGCTTGTAACCTTCATCTAAGGAGACGGTTTCTTCAAAATTAAACTCGACCTCAAAGGCCCCGGACATTGCGAGGATTGCAGCGCGATCTTGTGCAAACTTCTGTGAATCCGCGAGAGCACAGATACTAGTGATTATCGTAGATAGGAAAGTCAGGTATATTTTCATTTACTTCAACCAACACAATTACACTTTTTGGATGCTTTGAATTGCGATCACTTGTCAAATTATTGCGCTAAATTGACAGCCCTCACATCAGGAACAAATCCGGGCCGCGGCCAAAATACCTCCCAAGGCGCATCGCGTGCTGCCGAGTGATAGCCCTCTGCCCATTCAAGATCATTGAACAAAGAGGCGGGGATTTCCCCAGAATTTTCGAAAGATCTTTGATCCGTAATTTATGCTCTTCTAGAAGTTTCTTGAGGTACTCAACAGCCCGTGGTTTTTCTTCTGGTCCTTCATATCGCTTTACCAAAAGGTGAAGTAATGAGAGATAGTCAAGCTCGTCAGCGGTTAGTTTCCGTGATCGTCCTTTGAATGATTTAATATGACACAGCGTTTTCAAATAAGACTCACGAGAACGAATGACCCGTGGCGGGAAACGATTTACCAAGGACTCGTAAACAGAACTTGAACGAGAAGAAGTTTTCACTTGGTCAATTACCATCATCGTCAATTTTATCTCATATATTCCCGAGATCTGCTTGCGATGAATTGCGCTTCTTTGGCGCTTATTTAAACCTTGGTATTTTTCCTTTTCGAAAATTCAGACTCCCCCTAGCTACACTTGGTCATCGTCATATCCCGCGGCTGTATAAGAACTTCTTTCACAATTCAGAACTGATCGCCAAAGCTCTCTTACCTCAGAAGACTTTGCCGAAATCTCACAAAAGTTTTCTCCGTGAGTATTAAATAGTAATAGCAATTGATGCACTTCTCCATCGAGTTCCGCTTGGACAAGGCGGAATGCATATAGATGATTCATATCGACTTCCATTGAATAACTCTGACCCTCGGAAACTAAGAAATTTCTTTTCTTTAAAAGATTTAGGGGGGCGTGTGAACTCACCAAAGTTCCATCTCTGCTAGACATCGAAATCGTGACAGAAATCTCTTTATTGATAGTCCTAGCCAAGATTGTAGTAAGTGGATTTTGCGCCATTCTAACGGTTCTCAAATGGGCGGCATCTCGGCAACACGGACAAAGAGTTGGAGTTTTTACAGAGATCCGTTCAAAGTCCTCCGTCATATTTTTTTCACAAAATGCTCCAGTTATAAAATACAGCTGGCGCCTGGAAGAAGCCAACTTTGGCTCCAAAACGATCGCCAACTCACGATTCTCTGAGACGAAATACAGGCTAGCGTTTTTGACTGATGCATAAACCATGCCACGGGAAGCCCCTTTAAAAGAGAATCCAGCTTCGGGAATGAAAAAATCCTCATCTGAAAGATACCCGGACGAAAGATTAATTTCGCCTCTACTTGAAGACATCGGAAATCTTATTTCATACTCGCAAATTCCTAGAGTAGATAAACCTTCCCAAAATGAAGGACTAGAACAATCAACCTGAATCATAACCTTAAGATTCTAAATTTTAAAGAGAGACACTATCAGGATGAAAAAGCTTCATACCCCGACGCCTATGCCACAATAAAGCAAGACTTCCGATCGTGAGCAAAAATAGCGCAGACGGCTCAGGAATCTGCACTACCCTGAGAAAGGTTGCTCCTGGGACTTCGGAATTATTAGAAAATCCATGAAGAAAATCACTTCCCGAACCATCTTCTCTACCCGTCAGCGCGATGAAATAATTAGAGTTTTTTTGATCAATCCAATCATTGATCAAATCAGTGACATCAAACGTTACGAGTCCGAAGGAATCTACCGAAGCCGAAGAGACAACATTTAGGATGTGAGTTGATTCAAACTCGACAGCGCTCATCATCCCATCGGGGTTAGTATCATCTGCAATAGCTAGCAAGGGGTTTGCACTAAGCCCATGAGCAGAAACCAAGAATGGGTTCTCTAGGTCTGCATCCGCATTGAAACCACCACTTACTGAGGTTACCGAAAAAGCCGCGCTAGATACCGGATTTCTAAAGGAGGTAGGATCAAACGAGGTGAAGTCAAAGTAAATCCCTTCGGGCTGTCCAAGCCCAAAGGGCTCCGGAGAACTAACTCTTAGAATTAAACGTGAATCACCATCGTATCCTCTAACCTGATCCACTCCTTGAAAAAAACCTGACGTCATCACGCTGTCTTTCGGAGATATAACGATACTTGCTTCTCCCACCGAAACAATGACCAACGAAGAAAGAAAAACGACCGGTATGTTTTTTGTCATGGTTCGAACGCTATCGAAAAAATGACATATTACTTGTTGTCGGTTATGATCCCCTGACTCTGGGTTGTGAAAAAGATGGGATGAACTCCATTCGTTTTTAAAAACGCAATCAGCCCCTACGAACTTCTTTTAAGAAACTGGGACGGCGTCATCCCCTGTTCCATAGAGAATGCTTTCGAGAAGTGAGATAGCGATTGATATCCGACTTCCAATGCAACCTCGGTCACATTGAGCCGATTCTCTGAAAGCATTTCGGCTGCTTTAGAAATGCGTAATGATCTTAGATGCAAAAGAAGCGTTTTCCCTGTTTCCTGCTTCACTAAACGACTCAAGTATGGAGGAGCGCATCCCACATCTCGAGCTAGCTTTTTCAAATCAAGGGCCTGCTCTAGTCTTCCCTCTAGCAGCATTAAGGCTTCGCGAACATGGCGGTGGGCATTTGATTTAATCATCGAGCAAAAGAAGCTTGGTTCTTCCTTGGGCTGACGGAACAAGTGCAATGATAAAATCTCTAAAGTCTTAGCCAAATACCATGCCTTCTCGACGGCAGATTGAATGGGAGGACTGACCAAATCGCCCAAGAAGCCTGACTCGCGTTCGGACCAGCGGCGAAGAATTCCCAAATTTTTCTTCATGATAAGCTCCACCGGCCCAAAGACCCGCTCTACCGATTCGATCGCGATCACTAAAATCACAAAATTATGTCCAGCATCGGAGGCGAATCGAGTCGCTGACATCAGACCCGCCTTACTTCCAGTCGTAAAAAGACCCGCCGTCGCGGGAAGGAGCGTGAGGCGAGTTCCCGCATCCATCATGAGGCCCTCCCCTTTTTGATTTAAAACAAGATGAAGCGAGGATCTTTTTACCACATCAGCCCACGAGCCAACCTCACCGGGATTCCCGGTGAGATGCCAAATTTCAAAGTCCAAACTACCGGACTGGCGATGGATTAAGGTCTTCCGAATGGCTATTGGTATTGAGACTCAATCCCAATAGCAACCTTTTGTCGTAGAACAATTCACCAAACAGCCAAAAATACGCTCTCTTTTCTTTTAAGAATCAGCTTTGGCCTTTCTCGATTTTCGGGTTAATCACAACTCATGTATTTGACCGGATTCGCAGATGAAGCAGCTCAGGACCTCGCCACCCAAATCAAAGCGACAAAGGAAATTGGTTGGACCCGCATCTCCGCACGGGGGGTGAACGGGGCCAATCTTCACGAACTCCCTGATGATGAGTTTGATAAAGTCGCAGGCCAACTCAACGATTCCGGTATCACCATCCCTGAATTTGGCTCCTTGATTGGCAATTGGGGGAAGAAAATCACCTCCGACTTCGATATTACCCTTGCTGAAATCGAGCGAGCGATTCCCCGCATGCAGCGCCTCGACACCAAGTTGATCCGCATTATGTCATATGCACAAGAACCTTGGGGAAACGACCAGCAGGAAGAAGAACGCTTTCGACGCCTCCGCGAAATCCACGCTCGATTTGCCGACGCAGGGCTCCAAGCGGTTCATGAAAACTGTATGAATTGGGGCGGTTTCTCTCCCGACCACACCCTTCGCCTTGTAGAAGAAGTTCCAGGCTTAAAACTGATCTTCGACACCGCCAATCCTGTTTTTCAACTCGACCGCTCCAAGCCTGAGCCGTTTCCTTGGCAGGATCCCCTTGAATTTTACAACAAAGTCAAAGAACACGTCGTTCACGTTCATATTAAGGATTGTACTAATCCCGGCGTGGGCGAGACCGAGCCCACCCAATACACCCTTCCTGGCGAAGGTCAGGCAAAGGTCGTCGAGATTCTCAGAGCACTCAAAGATGATGACTACAATGGTGGCCTTGCCATTGAGCCACATGTTGCCACTGTCTTCCACTCGACCGAAGGCGAAGAGCCTGATTGGCGGCAGTGTTACGACTCCTACGTTGAATACGGACACGCCATGAACCGATTGATGGAAGATCTCGTCTAAGCTAATCCAATGGACCAACTTTCACCCCTGACCTTAATTGGAGGCGTTATTGCGCTCTTCACCATTCTCGGGTTTTTGAAGAGATTCGTCTCCTTCTTTTTAAATCTCGTTGCCCTGTCCCTCGGAGCCATCGCTGGATTATGGGCTTATAATAACGGATTCGAAATCGCGCAGAAGGCCGTCGACAAGCCCCAACCGTGGATGTCAACGGCCCTTGGAATTTCAACCTTCATATTCACCGTTGTCGTCTTCCGGAAGATCTCTGCCTTTCTTGCTGGAAAAAATAAAGAAGATAATCAAGCACGTTCCGGAGGATTCAGAATGGCCGGAGGGATTTTCGGGCTCCTTCTTGGTGCTAGCTTTACCTACTTCATGCTCACTGGCGTGCGTTACGCAGGTACGGTCTCCGAACTCGATCGCTTAACTCAATATGTCAGCGGTAAAATCGACGCCTCTAGTAGAGAGCCAATCTTTGCAAAATTAAAACTATGGATCGACAGCAGTCAAATTGGACAATGGCACCAGAAGATTGATTTTCTAAACGACCCGGTCGAAGCCAATGCTGCTAAGTTGGCGATCGTCAAAGAAGAGAACCTCGAGAAGTTTGCCACGATGACCTCACAACAGGGAGTCGAATTCATCCCTGATGCCATCCCAGTCGACCCCGCAATTCAAAGAGCATACGACCGCCGCAACTTCGGAGCACTTCTTAGAAATGAAGCCATCCAAAAAAAGCTCCGCGAAACCTTCACCGAAGAACAACTTCGCCAACTGGATATCGAAGGTGAATTAGGCCTTCGGAAATAGCCTTCGGAACCCTAACGGGTCAGCGACATCATTGCGGCCAGCAGGCCCACAAAGTTAGGATTCCACTGATCATGATGGCTCCTTATGAAGGTGCCAGGAATCGGGACAATCCAGTAAGGTGTGTCATTATAATAGGGCCCTTTCGGTCTTGAGAATCGGTAGACTTCTTTTTCACCCCGAACAAGAAATCCATCTAATTCACGCGCATCTCTATTGTCCCAATAAAGCTCCTCAAGAGACCTTTTTTGGTTCTTTAGTTTTTCAAACTCGTGACTGAATAGTGGCTTAAAATGTCCCACTGTCGACCTGTGAGCTGCCGCCTGCCCCCCGCGCAACTTATCCCTCTCAGGGTCCCTGCGATACATCCCGGCAACTCCAGTATTGAAAAAATTAAGCCCCGGAACCCATCTGCCCATGAGATTTCCCATAGGCCAAAAAACACTCGTAATGAAATCGCGCTGACTAGTTAAAGAAACCATAAGAGGCCCTCCTTCAACATTCTTGATGCCACGATTCTTAAAAGTCGAGAGAAGCTGCCGGGCATAGATTGCAGACTCGGCAGAGTTGATAGAAACCATCAAGTCCGCCGGAAAGTCCTTGCGCATCAGCTTCCGTCCGCGTGCAGAATCCATCGCGACACGGGCTGAAATTGACTCCGCCATCGCACTTTCAAGAATTGCACCGCCCAACGAGTGGCCAATCATCACAATTCGATTTTTCGAATTAGCTCCGCGTGCTGCGGCACCTAGCTCGTGAAGCACTTCAGTGCCTGAAACTCCACCGACTCTTCGCGCTGCCGCATGCCGATGAAAATAATCAACTCCAATTGGAAAAGTTGCCAAAGACCTTCCCCGCCAACTCACAAAAACTCCCATCACTTTTCTCCCACTAGCTTCCCCTAGATCCTTGAGCATCTCCCGAAAATCATGAAGGTCACCAGCCCCCGTGATCAAACGCTCCGAAGCATTATGATTCCAGCCGTGAATATAAACGACCATCAATAGAGGCTCGATTGACTCGGCCTCAATCTTGGCTGTCACCCGCTTTAATTGATCAAAGCTAATCAATTCACCCTGATCATCGATTTCAACATGTCCGAGAGAAACTTTTGGGTCGAGCTTTTCAAGAGTCAACTCCGGCGTCTGGCGATATCCCGAAGTATGAGTGCACGCAGAGTTCAGAAACAATAAAGGCAGCAGACAAAGAATAATTCGCATCGCAGTCATTAAATCTCACCCACCAAAAACTGCCCATCGATAAAATCGAAGTAAGCATTGCCTTTAACAATGACCTCGCGCACGAAGTACCTCCGGCCGGGATCGAACCGGCACGACCTAGGGTCAATGGATTTTAAATCCACAGCGTCTACCAATTCCGCCACGGAGGCCTTTCGTTTCGAAAGCGGGCGCAGTCTTCGGCAGCGGATCAATCTTGGCAAGTCTGGAACTGCTTAAAGGCGATTTTGAACCCGCCCGCATGGTCATTTTCTCACCCAAGCCTTAGCAAAAGCCTAGACCAGTCGAGACGACATGGAAGCTGGACCCAATCAACAAATTGTTCAGACTCCTCCTGTGACAGTCACTCCGCGCGGCATTCTTTTTCTTCTTGTTGCGCTCACCCTCACAATGGTGGGGGTTTTCCGAATCGATGGCGACTTAATCGCACTCGGCACCGCCGGACTCCTACTAGGACTTATGGTAATAGTATTCGGAAAATGGAACCTCCGGGGCATCCACCTTAAACTCTCTGCCCCCTCCCGCGTCTTTGCTGACACCTCTTTCGACTTGCGGCTCACCCAGCTGAACAAACGGAATCTTTTCGATGCCTGCAGCACAAATCTTGAGCTTAACTTGTCCCATGTTTCCAAAATTGAAACGCATGCGACATGGACTGCTGCCCGCTCCTCTTCGACAAGTAAACTCCGGGGAAGTATTGCCAAAAGGGGGGCTATTTCGGATCACCCCTGCACTTTAAGCTCAGCCTTCCCGTTGGGGATATTTCGTTTCTCGAAAAAAATCACCCTTGAACATGAGATTTTGGTCTTCCCTAAGCCTCTTGTCCCAAAAGAGTTCTTTGCGAACGGTGCATTCGATGAAGCGTGGGATGGTGGAGGTTTCCAATCCGGCGACACTCCTGGAGAACCACGAGGACTGCGCCCTTACCAACCAGGTGATCGAGCCAAGCAAATTCATTGGCCAGCCACCATAAGATCTCAGGCAAGAGGTCGAAGCCCCAGGGTCCGGGAATACGACCCACCAGGCTTACGCCCCCACCATGCAGTTGTCATTTTCCATAGCTTTGGAACCGATCACACCCTCATTCGCACCGACCTGTTTGAGCGTTCGCTCTCACTAGCCTGCGGGACCCTGAGACACCTCAGAGGAATCGGATTACCCGCGAATCTTCGAGCCGATTTTCTGGCCTGGAAGAGTCAAAAGACTTTCCACTCCGAGGCTTGGAGCGACACCCTGACTCTCCTTGCTCAAGCTAAACGGTCCAACCACACTGAAGCGCATGACGTCCTCTCCGAAATCGAAGCAACTCCCGCCGAAGATGCTATCATCATTATTTCTGATATGCCTCTGACATCTTGGAAACACATCTTACCGGAACGGCGTGTTTTAATCATCGACATCCAACAACATCGCTTCGAACAGCGTGGTCTGAACTTCAAATCTCGCGAACCGAGGCGCTTGAAAGATTTGGCCAAAGAAAATTCAAGGGCTACTCACCCGCAGCAACCTGACGGGCTAAATCCTCAGCGGTAATTTTCACGAAAGCCCCTGGCTCACCCGAATAGCGAATCTTGTGCTCCTCATCGAGAACGTAAACAAAGGGCCATTGTTCAATTCGGTAAATCTTAGTAATCGATTGAGTGGAATCCGAAAAGTTCGTCCAATTCACTGTTCCCTCCGCAATATGCCTGCGCAAAGTGCGCGGATCGTCCATATTAACACCCAAAATTTGAATATTTTTGTCTACAAACTCCTCTTGATATTTTTTCATTAGAGCAAGACTTTCGTCATGCGCCGGCATGAGGGCATGCCAAAAAAAGAGGATAGTCACCTTCCCACGGTAGTCACTCAGAGAAGACTTATTGAGAGTCACTTCGACACCCGTAAAATCGGGAGCCTCGGCACCAAGATTGAGTCGGCTCATACGGAAGAGTTCATCCCTCAGAATTGCCTGAGTAGTGGTCTTTCCCACGGTTAGATCAGGCGCCATAATCGCCTTGCGGAGTTTATCTTGCCGAATCGCCATGCCGCGTTTCCCTCCACCAATACGACGGTGCAAAATAGCCTGCGCCAGAGCAGAAGCCCCGCGAACCATCTCGGAAGGGTTGGCTTTCTCAATGGTCTCGAGCAGCGCCATGGATCGTGGATCCTGAATGTGCGTCAATGCAATACAGTAGGAACCGAGCTTAGGACTTAGAAGATGATTGCTTCGAACAGCTTCCCTGATGATACCTGCCGGGCGAGTCGGATCTCCGCGTCGCGCGGGTTTTCTCACTTGCTTGACCGCATAAGTCGAGGCATTCACCAACAACCAAGCTGCTGGTTCAAGGGTCCAAGATTTATCAAGATCATTCCGGATTTCCTCCCAGATCTTTCGACCAACCTCGATTTCATCTGGGCGACGACGCCACGCTGCATTTTGGGCATCATTAGTGGCGGCGGTGCGAACATCGCTAGTCCACTGTTGATAGGATTGGTCAAAAGCGCGCGAAATGAGACGCGCTCTCTCAGGTGAGCCAGCAAAAGCCAACCCCGTAGTCACGGCCAAAATAAATAGAATCGCTTTCATGGTGTCCCTAGAGATTGCACGCTTTCAAAGGATTTGCCAAATTGGAAAAATTAAGAAACATCTGAGGTCTCTTTCGCAGCGAGGCGATCGGCCAAATCATCGTGATAGTCGCGACCCACAATGTATCCAATACAATCAGACGAGCCACACCGGCAAGGATGGTCCTCATAGCAGTCGACGTCGAACCCGTAGTCAAAAGTAATCTCTTCATCCACTCCAATATCCCTCAGAGCCTGAATGAAAATCCGTTTTCCATCCTGAATCGCCTCACTATTCGGATTACAAGAATGATTGATCAAGCGGGCTGGATTCCATTCAACGTTACCGTCAAGATCCCACTTTTTAGTAAGATTGAAAATATAAACCGCCGCCGCACCACTTTTCTCGTGCTCTTCAAATTGCTTCAAAGCTCGCTTTTCACTTTCCTCTTTGCTCACACGATTGCCGACGTACTCAATAAAGTATTGCTCCTTCTCGATTGGATCGATGCAATAAACTCCTTGGCCGTGAATCACGGATCCGCGAACTTCCACAAAGTCGCTCTCACCCCGTCTGCGAAGTTTCTCGATACGACGTTCCTGCTTATCTTCGGAATGCTTGCGATCCTTTTTTTTATTTTTTCCCATCTTAAATCTAAAACGAAGTTACTTAAGTTCCTCAACCTTGACCTCGGGGAACTGAAATTCCTTATCCTCCTTCGGAAGAAACTTAAAGATCTTCCTTAGCTGCAGCGCGTTCATACCGTTGCCATTGACGAAGGTCCAACTCTCTTGCTCCTTTGGAGAAATCGCGATTTCATATTCCCACTTTCGAAAGCGGCGAAGTTTCGCAGGCTTCTCCGATTGGTCGAGATACTGAAAATCTTTGACTGTCGGAACGAAAATCATCCACTTGCGATAGCGTGCAACCTTCTTGGGCTTTCCATCTTCCCCCATCACCTTTTCTCCATCTACCAAGAAATCTTCGAAGCCATAATCCACCTCGAACGCGATATCAGCCCTACGAGTGATGGCAGCTTGGAAAGTGACTCCGTTCTGTCCCATTTCCTTCATCTGCTTTAAATACTGAGCCTTCAACCTCTTCGGCCCACCGAAGGGACGAGCGATCACCTTTAAATATTCAGGATTCATTGAGTCCAAAGCCGCCTGAAAATCTCCGCGGATTGTCTTGTTAACTACTTCCTGAACTGCCGCTTGCGCACGCTCTTTCACTTCCATCGGAACGATGTTTCGATTGGGAACTGTTGAAAGCGGCACGTCATTTCTCTGACAAATCGCATTCATGGTTAGGATGAATAAAAGTAGGAGTGGACTTTTCACCCCTCTGGGATGCCCTGAGATCCGTGTCACGTCAAGGCTGTGGAGCCAGTCCAGAATTTCGGATAAATTAAGGATCGATTCCATTCTTCCTTTTCTGGAAGACCTTGGATATCTCATGAGCCGTCATGGCGAAGAAGGCATTAGGAAAAGGACTCGGGGCACTAATTAGGGGCGCCTCTTCTGACACTGTTCCCAATGCCAAGGTCGAGTTGAGGCCAGGCGAAAGCGTAAGCCAAGTGCCAATCTCCGATCTGGTCCCATCCCCCCTCCAGCCAAGGAAACACTTCGCCGAAGGATCACTCGATGAGCTCAAGCAATCTATCGAGCAACTCGGCATCATCCAACCCCTTATCATCCGCAAGGTTGATGGGCAGATGGAACTCATCGCCGGTGAGAGGCGTTGGCGTGCCTCAAAAATGGTTGGGCTTGAGACCGTCCCCGTTATCGAAAGACCATCGAGCGACCGCGAAGTCCTCGAGATGGCTCTCATCGAGAACCTACAACGTCAGGACCTTAATGCCATTGAGGAAGCAGAGGGCTATGTCCGCCTCGCCAAAGATTTCGGGCTCAAACAGGACATCATCGCCAAGCGCGTCGGCAAATCAAGAGCCAGCGTAGCCAACTCAATGCGCCTCCTCGATCTTCAAGCCTCCATCCAGCGACATCTTGCTGATGGCCACCTTACTGTCGGTCACGCCAAGGCCATCCTTGGAGTCAAAGATCCCAACGAGCAAATTTTGGTTTCGGATCAGATACTCCGACAAAACATGACAGTGCGTTCGGCTGAGAAATTCGTTCAAGATTATCACAAAACCGGACGTAAAAAATCTTCAAGTAAGTCGAAGGTCGTAGATCCCCATATCACCGCAATTCAAAATCGCCTTCGCGATCACTTCGCCACCCAAACCGTGATTCATCACACCAATAAAAAGGGGCGAATTGAAATCGAATACTACGGAAACGATGATCTCGGGAGAATCTTGAACCTTCTTGGTCTCGACCTAGACTGATCTCGTGATCAAAACCACTTTCGCCGGCGCCATTGCCCTTGTTTTCTTAATCGCCTGTAGCAGAGAAAAAAAGGGGCCCAAACCCGTCTCCGGAGCTTCGATTACAGGCACTATTTCGGAGGAGACCATCGACAAATTCTCCGGTAAAAAGGCTTTAACCCACATCGAAGCTCTCACCGTATTCGGCCCACGGCCTATTGGATCCGAAGCCTACCAATTGAGCCTGCATTACCTCGAAACTAAGCTCGCGCAATTAGGTTGGAAAACTAAGCGCCAAAGCTTCACTGGGATCACCCCTATTGGCCCGCAAGAATTCACAAACCTTCTCGCCCGCTATTCGCCCGGATCCGAGCCCGATTGGAACTCCTCAACACCCTTCCTCCTGTGCTCCCATCTCGACACCAAGCTTTACGCAGAATTTGAATTTCTCGGCGTCAACGACAGCGGATCATCCACCGGAGTACTCGTCGAAATAGCCCGCGTTCTTTCCGAGAAAAACGAAGGAGCTCAAAATATCGAACTCGTTTTCTTTGACGGCGAAGAAGCCATCCTCAAAAACATCAATCGCAAGGACGGACTTTATGGAAGTCGCTACTACGCCTCTCAACTAGACAAGCGCAGAGTTAAACCCCAAATCGGCATCGTTCTCGACATCGTCGGCGACCCAAAAATCCCCCTCCTGATCGGCGGAGACACCCACCAAAAACTTAAAAGTCATACTCAGTCCGCTGCATCCAAACTTAGCCTACAAAACTGGGTCAAACCGCACCCTATGACCATCATCGATGATCACGTCCCTCTCATGAACCGCGCCAACCTTCCTGTCCTCCACCTCATCGGTAACTTTAGCGAAGCAACCTACTGGCACCAAAAAGGCGACACCTTGGACAAAATCACCTTCGGCGCCCTCGAAAATACCGGGAAACTTACCCTCCAAGTTCTCCACCAGCTTACCAAGTAAAAGACAACCAAGATGGTGCCGAGAGCCGACTCCACCTCGCCCTAAATACCATGTCCCAATCTCCTAGGACACAGAAAAGGATTTCAAAACCGGTTGCACGCCCAGAAAACACTGTTTAATCTTTGGAGAATGAGAGCGTTTTTCGTCCTTCCCTTTCTCGCGCTCTTTGCGGCGAGCTGCAGTAGTTCGCAAACTCCGGACTCTCGTATCGCGAAAAATCCTAAAATTTTTCGCGCCCTAGAACTAGAGCAACAATCTCTCGTCGAAGTTGGTAAAATCCAAAACGGTATGACTCCCGCTGCGGTCTTTCTTGCTTGGGGAGGTCCCGATCGTAAAGCTGAGGGTGAGAAAGATGGGAACCGCTACGAGCAATGGATCTACAACAGCCTCTCACCCGTTGTATTGCAATCAGCCTGGGGCGGCTGGAGCGGACGAGGTTGGGGTCCTGGTTGGAGCGTCCGTCGGAGTGGAATCGCTGGTCCCGGTTGGGGCCCTTGGGGATGGAATGGCGGAATGGGAACAAATGTCGCCTATATTCCTAGTGCTTCTTCCTGGGTGAAATTCATCAATGGAAAAGTCGAGAGCTGGCAGCGGGGGCGTCCAGAATAAGCGCAACTCTCAAAGCTCTCCACGCTCCTCTTTTTCGAGCTCAATCCGGTCATCACGGTTCCGCGCTTTTACGCGATTATTTCTCTTACTCCAGCGTTCCACAATCATTTGCCGCTTCTTGCGGCGAAAGTTAAGTTCCTCGATTTCTTCATCGAGGCGCAGAAACCCCTGATAGCGGGCCAAATCCAAATCACCCGCTTTCACAGCACTTTCAATCGCGCATCCTTTATCGCCCTGATGCTTACAATCGCGGAACTTACACTGATTTGTCAAATCCTCCACATCCGCAAAACTATCTCGCAGGGTATCCTCATCTGTCCACATCTGGACTTCACGTATCCCTGGGTTGTCCACCAACATTCCCCCTGCTTCGAGGACCACCAATTCTCGCGCCACAGTTGTATGACGCCCCTTACCTGTAACTTCGTTCACCTCACCGGTCCACAACCATTCCTCGCCGAGCAATTGATTCACTAGCGTTGATTTCCCCACTCCGCTAGAACCCACCAAGGTGAGCGTAATCCCAGTTTGGAGGTAAGATTTCAGAACCTCCAAACCCTCATGACGTGTCGCACTAGTCACATAAACTTCCGAATCGGGAGCTAATTCCTGAATCTCTTGGCTGGCTTTTTCATTCACCTCCGCCTCGAAGAGATCAGACTTATTCACTAATACCACGCAACGCGCGCCGCTCTTTTGAATAATCGTAAAGTAGCGCTCCATGCGCCGGAGGTTGAAATCAGATCCCGCATCAGTCACCACAACTACGATATCGACATTTGCCGCCATCACCTGCTCTTCGCTACTCTTACCAGGAGCTTTTCTTGAAAAACAGGTCTTCCGGGGAAAGCGAGCTCGAATAATATGCTCATCGTTTTCACCCGCGCCCAACTCAATGGCCACCCAGTCACCAACCGCAGGAAGTTCGGCGTCGCAGGAGGCATCGTGCCAAACCTTACCACCAACCACGCAATCAACTTCCTCGGCATCATCAAGCAGGGCCGAGAAATTAATCTTTGTCTCCCGAATCAACCGTCCAGGCACCCAGCCATCCTTCGAGGCCTCATTAAAGGCCTTTTCAAAGTCATTATTCCATCCGAGATCGCTCAGCGTCATCGCGTATTAGTTCAAACCGGAATCGCCTCGAGAAAAAGTTTCATTTTCCAGTCCTGCAAATCACTGCTATTGCTCTGGCGTGGGATACAGTGATCGTGAATACATGCAACCTGACTATCAATCCGGCCCGCCACGCATGCCCGGCCCCTTCGAAGGGGCCCCAGTCAGCAAATGGCTTCTTATCATTAATGTTACCGTTCTCTTCTTACAAATTCTTTTAACCGGCCCGGGTGAACGATTACAAGAATCTACATTTTACAGATTTGGTAGCTTTAGCATCCAAGATGGACTCTATGGATTTCAGGTTTGGCGTCTTATCACCTTTCAATTTCTCCACGCAGGATTAGGACACCTCTTCGCTAATTGCCTCGGGCTCCTCTTCTTTGGTCCGCACATTGAACGGTGGATGACCAGCCGAGCCTATCTGACCTTTTACCTCCTCTGTGGGGTAGCAGGAGCCCTCTTTTACACTTTGCTCTTCTTCTTACCGGGGTTTTTTGACGCCTATATCCCAGCCGTTCAGATGGTAGGAGCCTCAGCCGGCCTATTTGGAATATTAGCCGCGTTCTATTTCATCGCACCTGACGCACGGATCCTCCTCTTTTTCGTCATCCCGCTAAAGATGCGAACCTTCGCGATTGGTTATCTCATTATCGAATCCTTGGCTGTCATTTTAAATTGGCATAATGCTGGAGGAAGCGCCGGCCACCTCGGCGGAGCGATCTTCGGATTCGCGGTCCTCAAGTTACCTCCACTCAAAGAATTTGTGATTCAACTTTCCCGGATCGGATCAGGCACAACCAAAAAGGGGATCAAAAAGACCCGTGACGCCACTGTATTGCGCGAAAGCAATCGCTCTCCTCTAGAACTGACCAAAGAAGTAGACCGAATCCTCGACAAAATCAGTGCTCAGGGCATCCAATCCCTGACTAAGAAGGAAAAAGAGGTGCTCGACAAAGCCCGACGCTAGTCATGACAGACGACGAAATGATCAAATGCGCTGAGCCCAGCCGCCAAATCGAGCGGTTGCGCGCCATCATGCATCGGTTGCGCGCTCCGGGCGGTTGCCCTTGGGACGCAGAACAAACCCACGAATCACTTGTTTCCAACCTCATCGAGGAAACTTATGAAACCGTCGCAGCTATTCGCGCCAACGATGAGGAAAACCTGCAGGAAGAACTTGGGGACCTCCTCCTGCAAGTCGTCTTTCACGCTGAGCTTGCCGAAGAAGGGAAACGTTTCGACCTCAATGACATTGCACGCGGCATCAGCGACAAGTTGGTCCGCCGTCACCCCCATGTCTATGGCGATTCCAACGTCGGCGGAACCGATGGCGTCCTCGCCCAATGGGAAGACATCAAACGGGCCGAAAAAGGCCACGAAGAGAAGCCCTACCTCCATGGGGTCGGCAAGGGGCTTCCCGCCCTCTTAAAAGCAGCTAAACTCCAGAAGAAAGCCAGCAAGGTGGGCTTCGACTGGCCAGATACCACCGGCATCGCCGAGAAGATAGACGAAGAACTCGCCGAAGTCCGAGAGGAACTAGCGAAGCACGAAAACGGAGCTCCCGCCTCGAGAGAACTCCAGGCCGAAATTGGTGATCTCCTCTTCATTGTCACAAACTTAGCACGTAAACTCGAGGTTGACCCTGAGGTAGCGCTCGAAAGCACAAACGAGAAGTTCCTTCACCGATTCAAGCAGATCGAAAAAAGCCTTAAAAGAGACCAAATAACTTTGGAAGAAGCGACTCTCGAACAAATGGATGCTTACTGGAACGCAGCGAAATAACGTAAATGACACGTATCTCGTTTCGCGGTTTTCTAGTCGCACTTCTCGAGATCGTCTCACCCTCTTCGTCATGCTCTATTCGTCGTGTTCGTAGATACTTTCTGCGACTGACGAAGAAAAATCATTGCCCTTCTCGCAGCTCTCCCTTACCTCTCCCCCGTCAGGAGCCGCGGAGTGTGGGCTTGTGGACCCGGTCAGGACGGAAACGTAGCAGCCGCAGCTTGTCCCTCATTGCCGTGGCTTCCTGGCATTTTTCATTTTAAGCCAACCTACCTTACGTTCAGTGGCTTTTTTATTGGCCGGAAGCACTTCTCCTTTCCTAAGCTCTTGGTGACATGTCAGCACACCTCTTTCCCGATGGCTCAGCCCTACCTTCTCCCGGTCTTGGCACTTGGAAAATCCCGGAAGAACTAACCCCGCAAATCGTCCATCAAGCAATTGAGCTCGGATACCGACACCTCGACTGCGCCGCCGACTATGGCAATGAAGCCCTCGTTGGAAAAGGAATCGACTCCGCCATCAAAGCCGGACTGTGCACCCGCGACGACCTCTGGGTCACCGGCAAACTTTGGAACACTTACCACGAGCCCCAACATGTTCGCTCCGCTTGCGAAAAAACTCTGAATGATCTGGGGCTCGAACAACTCGACCTCTTCCTCATCCACTTCCCCATCGCGCTCGAATTCGTTCCTTTCGACAAAATGTATCCTCCCGGCTGGACCGCCGGAGCTGAAGCCATGAAGCCAGTATCCGTATCTTATTACGATACGTGGCGTGCTATGGAAGAACTCATCGACTCCGGCCTCACCAAACGCATAGGAGTTTCTAATATCGGCACCACTATGCTTCGTGAGGTTCTTGCCTACGCCCGCATCAAGCCAGCCGTCCTGCAAGTCGAAATGCACCCCTACCTTTGCCAGGAAAACCTTCTCCGTTTCTGTCAGGAACAGGACGTCGCGGTCACCGCCTTCTCGCCCTTCGGAGCAGACTCCTATCTCCCCCTTGGCATGGCCGAGGAACACGAGCGTATCCTCTCCCACCCGGTCCTCGAAGAAATCGCGAAGACCCATGGCAAATCAACCGCTCAAGTCGCCCTTCGCTGGGCCATGCAACGTGGCACTATTCCCATTCCCAAAACACAATCACCCGACCACTTACGCGAAAATTTCGATCTCTTCGAATTCACTCTTACCTCCGAAGAACTCAACACGATCTCTGCTCTCGACCAGCACAAACGTTTTAACGATCCCGCCATCTTCGGAGAACAAGCCTTCAACACTTTCTTCCCTATCTTTGACTAAATGAAACCACTCACAGGAAAAACAGCCCTCGTTACCGGAGGTGGAAGCGGAGTTGGGCTAGGCACGGCAAAGGCCCTCGCTGAAGCTGGAGCTACCGTAACCATCTGCGGACGCAATCTTGAAAAGCTCGAAGCAGTGGCCGGAGATCAGCTTTCCGCACGCAAGTGCGACATCTCAAAGCGAGACGAAGTAGACGCACTCATTGCCGGAATTGGCACGCCCGATATCCTTGTCAACTCGGCCGGAGTGAACATTGTAAAACGCAAGGTCAGCGAAATTGACCCTGCGGACTTTGATAAACTACTCGCTATCAACTGCACTGGCTTTTTTAACCTCATCCACGCCGCCCTTCCTGCGATGCGCAAACGGCGAGACGGCCTCGTTTTTAATATTTCCTCAATCGCGGGAAAACGTGCTTACCCGCTTGCCGGCATGGCCTATGCCACTTCCAAGTTTGGTGTCTCTGGCATGGCTTCTGCCATCAACGCCGAGGAAGCTGGAAATGGTATCCGTATTACCAGCATTTTTCCTGGTGAGATTAACACCCCTATCCTAGACGAACGTCCAGTCAAAGTCCCAGACGAACAAAAAGCCCGCATGGTGCACCCCGAGGATATCGCCTCTCTTATTGTCGCCATCGCTCAGCTCCCCCAACACGTCGTCGTCCCCGAATTGATCATTAAACCCACCTATCAGGAATTCATCTAAAAGGCCGACTAGAATTAGCCCCAGAAAGCAAATAGCCTGCGAGATTGGTTCCAATTGTTGCGGACACTCTTACAGCTCCTAGGCCTATCAGAAGTCTACCTTTTCCCACTCTACCGGCCCCCCAAAGCCTGGCACAAAATATCCTCGAAAAGCCTGAACCTGACCATTTTCTTTGATCACATAAATAGCCTGAAGATCATCCTTGGAATCCCCAGTCTCAAGAAAACTTGCGGCAGCGATAGCATTAGCCGGGATACCTTTCTGCGAAAACTGCCTTTTAGTGATCATAGTAAAGTTCCGAATATTTTCCTGAATCGGGTGTGGTTCCCCACCTGCCCGCACATAAAGCCCCATCCCACCCCCTGGTTGCCAAGGAGTTATGAACTGGACCTCAGAAGGGGATGAACGGGCTCGTTCATTCTGTCCCTCCTGAGTGCAGGATTGCAAGAAGGAGAGACCGCAGATTAAGACGAGAAGGTGGTTCATAAAAATGGATAGGACCGTAAGGGTGCGGCCAATCTCGTAGTTTATCCAATCAAAACGCCCACAAAAAACGGCGAAGTAGGGGAACCACTTCACCGTTTGTCCTGATTAGAAAATTTTAATTAAGGGGAGCCAATTGAATACTCACCCGGCGGTTAGCCTGGCGACCTGCCGCGGTATTATTGTTGGCAATCGGCTGATCCATTCCCCGCCCGCTAACTTGAAATCTTTGCGACGCAACTGCTTGAGTCTGCAGGAACTGAGCCACACTGCTGGCACGGGCCTCAGAAAGGCGGTAATTATAGTCGCTCGCGCCCACGTTATCGGTATGACCGGTGATCGCGACCATCGTCCTATTGTATTTATTCAAAACCTTCGCAACGGAGGCCAATGTCGGATAAAACTGCCCAACAATGCCCGAGCTTCCTGTCGAGAAAGTGATATCCCCCGGCATCACCAAGGTAATCTGGTTTCCATTACGACTAATTCCGACGCCGGCCCCTTCGAGTTCACGACGAAGCTCGGATTCCTGCTTATCCATGTAAGCCCCAATTCCAGCTCCGGCGAGGGCACCAACCCCAGCCCCAAGTAATGCCCGTTGTTTCCTTTCCGCATTACTACCTCCAGACAAGGCTCCAATCCCAGCTCCAAACAATCCGCCAAAAATTGCGCCAGTTGTTGCTTTCGCTTGCTGGGATTCACCGGTGTATGGATTTGCCGTTTGACAAGACGTCAGGGTCAAACTGCCAACTACAAAATATGCGACAACATTTTTAGTGATGTTCATGTTAAAAACGATACCTCGGAAAATTAGTTAATCCACCCTAAATAACAGTTCGCCTAATCGGCAGGGTCTCAGTATCCTTGAGAAGCTATGCCAAACGCCCTACCCAATCCCATCGAAGACGTCTTTGCCCTCAACGAGGTAATCCTATCCAAAGGGAAATCTGCTTCTAGAAAAAGCTCCCGACTTCGCATGATCCAACCCGTGCAGCGCACACAAACAGCAAAGGTCCAACGCCTCCTCAATTTCCTTCAACCCGGAACTTATATTCGCCCGCACTGTCACCCTTTGGAACAAGCCACTGAGTCGGTGTGCCTTCTTAATGGACATCTGGAAGTTCTCATCTTCAATCCGGAAGGATCAATTCACACTCGGCACCATCTGACTCCCACATCATCCCTCATTGATATCGAACCAAGAGTTTGGCATGGCATGATCGTCCACGAACCGGACACCGTAATCTTTGAAGTCAAAAAAGGCCCCTACAATCCAGAGACAGACAAGGAATTCGCCTCGTGGTCTCCCGAAGAAGACTCTCCCGAGGTAAAAGATTTCCTCGCCCGCCTCAACGAGGATTAATCAGTAAGGAAGATGTTTCCGGCGATTGGCTAGCCAGATACATTGATAGGGCGCTAGCACAAGCTCACCCTCTTCATCTTCTAAAATATCTCCCGAAATTAAATCCAACCACTCTTCGGTCGAAATCAAATTTATGGCTGCTACCGGAATCCGTTGTTCCTCACCTGAAACATTATTGAGACAAAATATATTGCTTCGTCGGTCAACCGATTGACGCCAGAAAGAAAAGACCTGATCTCCCATGTGGAGAGTAAACTGAGTTGCGTTTGGATGAAAAGCAGCCTGCTCCCTTCGCAAATCAATTCGTTCCAGTAACTTTTTCAAAACACTGGCGTGAGGAGATTTTTCGTTTTCGAGTTCGTTCCTCAACTCGTCCGCATTCCATTGATGACGATTAATCCGACGATTCATTCCAGAACTGATCGCACCCTCTCGATCATTCCGCGTTCCAAGCAGGCTATGAATATAGAAAGCTGGGACTCCTTCTAAGCCCAACAAGATAGTATGCGCACACAGGAATTTCTCTTCGGTTTGGAGTGCATCAAAAAGACTAATATTGATCTCGTATGGGCGTTTACCCCCACCGGGTAGAGCGCGCTCAGAGATCAGCCCACCATATTCCACCATTTTGCCCACCATAGATTGAATCTCTTCATGCGACAACAAGCCCTCTGCCGGCCTGAGCCCGATCCCATCGTGCGATGCAATAAAATTAAAATACATCGTCCCAGGCTGGGCCGGAGGCATCCTCATTAACCACTGAATCAAACAGCGACAATCTCCGTAAGTCAGGGAATACAAAAGAAGCGGAGGAAGCGAAAAATTGTAAATTCCATGTGCCTCGTTTCCATTTCCAAAATACGAAAGATTCTCCTGATTCGGAACATTAGTCTCAGTGATAATCACCGCATCGGGCTTGAGATGCTCAATTAAAGTTCGGAACAAACGGACCAATTCGTGGGTCTGCGGAAGATTAATGCACTCCGTTCCAGGCTCCTTCCAAACAAAGGCCACAGCATCAAGGCGGAAGACACTAATCCCGTGGTCGAGATGGGTCCGAATAATTTTAACGAACTCAACAAGGAGATCGTGATCACGAAAATTGAAATCAACCTGATCATGTCCAAAAGTACACCAAACATGCTTTCTTCCCGATGGCGTCTCAGTGGGCCGCAAAAGTAGACTCGTTCGCGGTCGCACCACTTCGCTCAGATCATCAAGAGGTGACGCTTTCACAAAAAAGCGGCACCCCGGCTCCTCATCCTTCTCAAATTGCTGAAACCACTCATGCGAAGTCGAACAGTGGTTCACGACGAGATCGGACATGATCCGATAATCTTGCGAAAGATTTTCGAGATCAGACCAATCACCTAAATCAGAATTGACCTGGTCGTAGTTAGCAACCGCAAAGCCATCGTCTGACGTCCAAGGAAAGTAGGGTAAAATGTGAACAATCGAAACCGAGTCGCCCAATCTCTCTCTTACAAATGAAGCCAACTCCTTGAGTGGTGTTCCCTCTCTTGGGATAAGCGAATCCCCGTAAGTAATCAGCGCAACGTCCTTCTCAGACCAATGATTGGCAAAAGGCACTGGCTCGAAAAAGTGCTCATGTAAGCGCATCGCATCAATCAAACGCCACACCAGAGCCGAGTGATCCCCCTTCCCGTATATCGCGGCAAGATGAGTCTCGATACGAAGGTTAAGGTGGTCTAGCGGGCTCATTTCCCCGTAAACTCCTTCTGATCTTCCTCTACCGCTTCGATCAAGCGCTCGTAGACATCAGGCATCGCACTTCTTACCCGAGACCAACTTGGGATAAACGGTTTCTCATGCGGCGTACTTAAAAAGTTTTTACCCGCCGCGATAATGTTTTCAGCGAAAAGCTCAACTGCTTCCTCCTCTTTATGAACGTCCAAATCCAAGCCATTCATGATCGCGTCATTTTTGTAGCGCTCCACGAAATCAAGAGCATTTCGAAAGTAGGCGGCCTTAAGAGTACGGAAGACCTCCTTACTAAAAACCGTACCCATAACTGCCATCTTGCGATAAACCAATTTACAAATATCAATCGACATTTTTGACAATCCCTTTTCTCGATCATCAACTGAAATATCCTGGTGCTTGTGGTCATAGACCTCAGCAATATCGACTTGGCAAAGCTTGTTATTGGAGTAATTCCTGAACATTTCTGAGAGCGTCCCCATCTCAAGCCCCCAATCGCTCGGCATGCGTATATCCGGAATCACGCCCTTGCGGAATGAAAATTCCCCCGCCAGAGGATAACGGAAACCATCCAAATAACTTAGATAATCGCTATCCCCGCATACCTGTTGGAGCGACTGTAAAAGAGGTGTGATTAGGAGCCTCGTCACTCGACCATTGAGACTTCCATCGGCAATCCGCGGATAATACCCCTTCGCAAATTGGTAGCTGAATTGAGGATTAGCCATTGGGTAAATCAAACGAGCTAGAAGCGAGCGGTCATACGTCACAATATCGCAGTCATGCAGCGCGATCGCCTCCACCTTATCGGTCGCTAACATATACCCTAGGCAGTACCAGACGTTTCTTCCTTTCCCTTCTTCTTCCGGAGCAAGTCCTTGTTCTTGGAGCTCGGCATCTAGAGCGCGCAAGCGAGGCCCATCATTCCAAAGCACGCGATGGTGCTGCGGGAGTTCTCCAAAAAAATCCAATGCTTCACGATACTGAATCTCACTCGCCCGATCCAAACCGATCACAATTTGGCTTAAATATGGAACTTTCTTCACCTCATCGAGAATCTTTGGCATCGCCTCAGTTTCGAGTTCAGAAAAGAGCGAGGGCAGCAACAAACCCATTGGTCGTTTCTCTGAAAAGCCCACCAGCTCGGCCTCCAATTCTTCCAGAGGTCTAGCAGTCAGATTGTGAAGCGTGGCAACAGAGCCACCTTGATGAAAATCAGCCATTGTTTGTTGTTGATTGTGGGATTTGAAGTCGATCGAGAATTTGAGTCATCATTTCAGCCCAACCGCGAGGGCCAATCTCCTTACTAAGGAGCATGTCCTTTGCTTCTAAGACATAATCGCCAGGGGCCTTGATAATGACCCCTATATCCGCAGCCTTTAACATCGCTAGGTCATTAGGTCGATCTCCCAGCGCAATGATCGCCACCTTCTCTTTTCGAAAATACTGCAATGGTTTACTTTTATCTGTCTGGCCAAGAACATGAAGAAAACGCCCTCCACGCAGAGTTCTGAGGCCGCGTTCCTTGATTAAATCGCAAAATTCATCCTCCTTCTCTGGCGAATCTTGCCAGACCAATGGTTCACTGAAATGTCGATCTGCGGATCGTTCCGCAGACTGCCGACCCAGACCAGTCCACTGCATAATCTCAGACACCCCAACATCGGAATAACCCTTAAATTCAAACTTCCCTCGCAACGACTTAAGAACATCGAGAATTTCGGCACGCGAAACGCCAAAAGTCTCAACTTTTTCGCCATCATAAATAGCCGAGCCATTTTCAACGATGTAAGGATCGAAATTCCCCAATTCTCCCCGAATCGCTAACCACTCCGCTCTTGTTTTACTGGTATTGACCACAAGAGGGATCCCCGCTTCGTCCATTCGATCTAAAACAGGCAGAACAAGGTCAAACGAATAATCACTATGGTCTAGCAACGTTCCATCTAGGTCGCTTACCACCATTAACTTCATCGTTTCATTACCCATCACGACTGTCGTAGCGCATCCCGTGCCAAATCCCGAACGCAAAAATTTCTCCTACTCGAAACAAGACAACGTTACGGGTGAACGAAAAAAAGTCCGCCAGCAGTCGCCCCATTTAAACCACACCGTCCAAGAGCTTCGTTTCCATTCACGACCTTCGCTGCAAAGATACCAATCTCAGAGAGCTGGTTTTCGACACCAATCGTTTCCGTCGTGAAAGTCTGGGTCATGGTGAGATTGGCTTGGGCACCTCCACCGCTTGAGGGAACGTCGAGTTTCACGGCACCCTGAGCGAGAGAACCGGCAAAGAAAACAGGAAGAAGATTTCGTAAATTCATATAAAGGCGAATTGGATTAGTTCGCGCCCCTTTCACATCCCTTAACTCCATCATTAAGAAGTTTCTACAGGTCTCTTTATGAGACCAGTTTGAATTACTTTGTCTTCTGGTTAGTCAAAGGTACCTCTAACTCCAATCTCCCACTTTCCCACTAGCGAAATATTTCCAAAGAATCGTCCGTTTCCCTAACTCATGAACTTTATTCGACTGCCGCTTTTTCTCCCCTCGCTCATCCTCGCGTCGGAACCTGTGACTCTCGATCTCAATGACCGAACCACCCACCAGGTCATCGTGGATCGTGAACAAAATCAATATTTGGGCCACCCTACTACAACCTTGCTTGAGGACGGCAAAACGATCCTTTGCGTTTACCCAAAGGGCCACGGGAAAGGACAAATCGTTTACAAACGCAGCACGGACGGCGGCCTCAGCTGGAGTAAACGGCTTTCAACCCCGAAAAGCTGGGCGACCTCTAAAGAGGTTCCCACCATTCACAGAGTGATCGCTCCAAATGGTAAAAAGCGGCTGATCGTCTGGTCTGGCCTCTATCCCGCACGTCTCTCAGTCAGCGAGGATGATGGTAACAGCTGGAGTGAGTTCAAGCCCGCCGGTGAATGGGGAGGGATTGTGGTTATGGGATTTGTGGAGGCACTTGAAACAGGACCCGGCCACTACCTCGCGATGTTTCACGATGACGGCCGCTTCTTCAACAAAGAGCCAGTCAAAAACAAACTCCGAACTTTCACTCTTTACCAAACAAAGTCGACCGACGGCGGATTAACTTGGTCACAGCCCGATGCTGTTTACAAATCATCCGAGGTCCATCTTTGTGAGCCCGGTTGCGTTCGCTCTCCCGATGGAAAAACTCTCGCCGTCCTCCTTCGTGAGAACGCGCGGCGCAAAAACTCCCATATTATTTTCTCTAAAGATGAAGGGAAAACATGGAGTTCTCCCCGTGAACTCCCCCTCGCTCTCACCGGCGATCGGCACACCGGAAAATATGGACCCGACGGCCGCCTCTTCCTTTCCTACCGCTGCATCTCGCCCAAAGCGAAAGCCAAAGAGCGTTCGTTCGAAGGAGATTGGGTCGGTTGGGTTGGGACCTGGGACGACCTCGTTGAGGGCAATTCCGGACAATATTTTTTCAGACTCAAGGACAACACTAAAAATTACGACACCTCTTATCCGGGAGTCGAAATCCTCCCCAATGGTACCTTTGTTACGACGACTTATGGACACTGGGTTAAAGGAGAGGCTCCCTACGTGATCTCAAGTCGCTTTCAGCTGAAAGACCTTGATGCCATGGCCAACGAAGCCAAAGAGTAGCCTGCACTTTTGCAAAACTGGCATCACAAGCAGACCAGCCAGATCCTACTTCTAATTTGATAACTCATTAAGCGGAAAACGAATAAAATACAACTCAGTCACCCCCTCATAAAGGACTCCAATCTTCTCATCTCCCACTGGAGCAAGGCTCGAATAACCATTTCCAAGCCTAGCATCGTAAAGCGTGTGCCACTTCTCTGGCCAGGTCATCCCCTCATCTTCCGAAACCTTAATCGTCGTATTGTATCGTCCCCTCGTTGTGTTCGGATTGGAAAAATACAACCGATCTCCAATTCGGATTAAACTTGCCATACACACCGGCTCTCGAAGCCCAGCGCGATCAGTCGGGTGAAGCTCCCATGTCTTTCCCAAATTACGCGTCACTCCCACCGTCCTAGCCCCTCCACGATTGTCACGGCAATTAAGCATCAAAGATCCATCTTTGAGCTCCACCACTTGAGCCTCGGTGGTGTTCGATTTAATTCCAGCCCCCATTTGCCAAGTCTTCCCCCGATCCTGACTAAACATAATCGAAGAATACGGCGTCCTTTTTGGGCCTGCCTGAAACTGGGTAGCAAACACTAGGGTCCCATCCTTCATCGTGATTCCCGCACCTGGCCCCTGTAAAAGAAAATGCCACTCTGGCTTTTTTAATTCCTTGGTCAGATTAATCAGCTCCGACCAACTCACCCCATCGTCATCGCTATAACACATCATCACTTGCCCTGTTTCCTCGGGCATTATTCCCTGCCCCGAACCATTCCATGACCGGTTTCCGTGACTCCATGTTGCTATCACCCAAATTCGCCCCGTCATACGATCTACTAAAATTGCCGGATCACCCACTCCATCATGCCGCCACTTAGGGTCATCTCCCGTGTCCATGATCACCTTCATCTTCTCCCAGCTCTGACCTCCATTTACACTTCGGCTCATCCCCACATCAATATCCCCCGGCAAATCACCTCCTCCACGCCATCGCACATCATACACCGCAATCAAACTCCCTTCCTTCGTCTGAACCATTCCAGGAATTCGATAAGCCTTTGAGTCATCGTCCCCGTGCAATCGCAGAGCATAACCAATCCGCTGATTCCCTTTGGGCGAAGTGACCTCCGGCTTCTGAGTCGCGCCGTCACTCCACTCCACCGAAAGGATCTGTGCATCCACTCTTCCATCCAAATCAGCGCTCTCGTTCAGTTCCACCGAAACCCAAAAATAATTATCACCCGTAACCAGCTTCGCGCTCCCCTCACAAATTAAATCTCTCCCATCCTTCTTCGCTATACCAAAAACCTCACCAACTCCCGCCTTCGCTTCACTACCTGAGAAAAGAATCTTCACCGACTTCACCGCATCAATTTCAGTCGTCCCGTCCAAACCGATCCGAAGTTTCACTACCTCCTTCGCATCTGTGCGACCCTCCGCCACCAAATGTAATCCCACCACTGGGTTCACTTCCTTACGAATCAACACAGGCACCACCGGTTGGATTGCGGCCACCTTCGTCACCACCATTGGCTTCACCGGTTCAATCCTGAGCTCATCAATCATAATCCCGCTCGCTTCCGGAGTCGTACTCCGAAATCGTAGAGCCTTTACCTCCGCCCCTAACTGCACCTCCACCAAAGTTAAAAAACCTCCCACCCGAATCGCCTTATCCCCTCGGTAAATCTCGCTCCAGCGATCTTTCTCCAAAGCTTCAATCCCAAAAAAAAATGGCTTTCTCGAAGTCCACCGCTCCAGCCAAAAAGACAAAATCCTCTTTTCTCCAAGCGACTCCTCAAAAACAAATTTGACCTCACGTTTCTCACCCCCAAGCAAACGCAACGATTGCTTGCCAGCCTTGGCATGACCCCCATGAATCACCGCGTCCCCTTTACGCGCAACCAAAATTCCACCCTCAAGCTTAAGCTTTTCAAATTCACCCAAAGGTAATTTTTCAAACCCTTCCCCCGCCGCCCGTAAGCAGATCACCACCAAAATAATCCATACCAAAGTTGTCATAACCGAATGCTGTCACAGAGAAGCCCTGAAACCCCGAATATTAACTGGTATTAAAAAAAGACCACCTTAACCTCTTCTGATATGTCACGTCTTCCTATGCGCCACGGCCTCCCCTCGCAAGCCGCCGGTATCATCCAAGAAATGATTACTACCGGAGAGCTCCGAAATTTTATCCCAGGTGAACGCACTCTTGCCGAAAAACTCCAAATCGGGCGCGACACTCTTCGAGCTTCTCTTCAAATTCTAGAACAGAAAAAGGTCATCTCCGAACCCCAACACGGCAGAAGACGGTCCATCCTCAACCAATCCCCCTCGCCCACCCGCACCTCCTCCAAGCGGGTCGGATTCCTCTCCCCTAAAAAGCTACTCCAACTTCCACCGCAGCTTCTCGCCGAATTCGACACCCTTCGCGAACTCCTTCAAAAGCAATTTTACGAACTCGAACTCGTCTCACCCGGAATTTTTCACCTCCAACATCCCTTCGCTAAATTAGAAAGTCTGATCAAGGACCACGAAGCCGACGTCTGGATCCTCTACCAATGCAATCGCAAGATACAGGAATGGTTTTACCAAAAAAAAATCCCCACCCTCGTCCGGGGATTCAGCCATGACTCCGTCGATCTCCCCTGCATCGACGATGACTGGCGCTCCGCTGCCTTTCACGCTGGCCACCATCTAAAGCGCATGGGCCATCACCGCATCGGACTCCTCATGCCCGATACCGAACTCGCCGGACTCCGCGCCACCGAAGCCGGACTTCAAGAGGCGGCCATCAAGAATCCCAAATCACTTTCCATTCACAAAATGACCGAAAAAGGCGACTCGAAAAGCGTGACCCGCGCCCTCGAAATCGCCCTCGGCCTCGATCAACCGCCAACTGCACTCATCGCCACCCGCTCACGCCACCTTCTCACCCTCATCTCCTGGCTTGCCGCTCACAAGCTCAGCATCCCCCGTGACCTTTCAGTCATCACTCTGACCTTTGAGCCTTGGTTCGACCACCTCTACCCATCTGTCAGCCATTACCGCTCCAATCCCATCATGATCGCACGTTCAGTCACCCGAAAGGTCCTCCAACTAGCCGAAGGAAAATCCTCGACAGCCCAAAAAAAACTTCTCTCTCCTGAATTTTTGGATGGCGACTCGGTTAAAAAATTGACTCGCTCCTGACATGCCCGAACTCGCCGAAGTCGAACTTGCCCGCCGCCAATGGGCTACATTCCACGGAGACACCATCATCGATGTCGACGTCCACTCCAAGGCCCGTATCTATCGAGATTGCCCCTCGCCCGCTCTGCGCATCCTCAAAGGCAAACCCCTCCTCTCCTCCCGCGCCCACGGTAAGCGTATGCTCTTCACCTTCGCGCCCAAACTTCATCTCGAAGTCCACCTCGGCATGTCAGGAAAACTCGCCACCGAGCCGCTGGGCTACCAAGAGCAAAAACACGACCATCTTATTCTCCACACCACCAAAGCCGCTCTTATTTTTAACGACTACCGCATGTTCGGCCGTGTCATGCTCCACGATTGTGCAGCCCCTTGGTCCGATTTCCCACCCCAACCACAAGATTCAAAATTCTCGCTCGTCCATGTCCGCAAACTCATTAAACGCCATCCAAAAAAACCTCTTAAGGCACTGCTCCTCGATCAAAACGCCTGCCCTGGAATCGGCAATTGGATGGCAGATGAGATTTGTTGGCGATTAGGAATGCATCCAGGCATCGTAACCGGGACGCTCGAAGCTGCAACGCTTCGCAAAGAGATCCGCTTTGTAACCTTCGGAGCCCTCAAACATGTTGCCGAAAAAAACACCACCGCCTCATCCGATGGTTTCGCCCCCGGCAGCTACGTTGCTAACGTGCCCCCGAAGAACTGGCTTTTCCAGCATCGCTGGAAAAAAGGCGGCACATGTCCCAAGTGCAAAACTGCGCTGGCCCGCGATACAATCGCCTCCCGGACTACCGCTTGGTGTCCCAATTGCCAGTGCTAGTCGCATCAAAATACCACATTGATTCCAAATTAAAAAACAACATTCTAAAGATATGGCTGCACAAAAAAAAGGCTACGGCTTTCTCATCACCGCTCTCGTTATTCTGCTCTTGGGCGGAGGCCTTACGATCTTTCTTGGGATAAGCGCGTTCAACTCTGGAAAAGAATTTACCGAAAACCTCGAAGGGGGTGAATCCTTCATCACTCCAGAGACATTCAGCTATACTTCCAAGGAAAATAAGGAGGTTACAATCTGGATTCTGGGCGATGAAGATATCGACCTCAACGAAATCGAGATCGAATTCACCGATCTTTCGACGGGTATTACAAATAAGGCTTCCAAGCCTAACGGCACAAACCATGTAAGCAGCCAATATCATCTCGCCGACTTTCGCGTGGAGAAAGGCCGAACCTATCAGGTCACTGCGAAGGGTGCTACCAATGGTAGCACCATTTTGATCTCCCATGTCTCGTCTGACGCAATCGTACCCACTCTTGGCAAAGTATTCGGAGCATTCGGGGTTGCCGGTGTCACCTTTATCCTCACTCTCATCTTTGGTATCATCGGCCTAGTCAAATACCTCGATTCCCAAAAAACAAAACCTCATCAATCTCCTCCTCCTCTCTCCTAGGAAATTCGATCACTCCTAGCAAAACGAGGGACCACAATTACCAAACCCCTGGTTCTCTGAGTTATTGTGGCCTACGCCCACCACTTTCTGAACACCATTAAACATTGAGACAGCTACTGAGATAGCAAGGGAGACGATCTGAGTCACTGCCTCCACATAGCTTACAAATCAATCATCTCAAAAAGTCATCAGGCAAAACTTGAACTTTCTCCGGATATAGCTCATTCATTGCGTTTCCCGCTGTTTAAACATGAAATTTCTCTCAATCGAAGAATCCAATTCCCAGGAACTTGAGTCTCTTCTCAATCTCGCTGCCGAAATGAAGTCGACTCGTGCCACAACTTCCAATCAGCCACTTGCGGGACAAACATGGGCCATTATTTTCACCAAGGCCTCGACCCGAACGCGCGTCTCTTTCGAGGTCGGGATTCGCGAACTCGGTGGCAATGTCATGTTCCTTTCCGGCAACGACATCCAGCTTGGACGCGGCGAACCCATCAAGGACACCGCCCGTGTCCTTGGCCGTATGGTCCACGGAGCTGTGATCCGGACCTTTGATCAAGAGGACGTCGAAGATTTCTCCTCCTACTCAGGAATTCCCACGATTAATGCCCTCACAGACAAGGAGCATCCCTGCCAAATTCTCGCCGACCTTCTAACGATTCAAGAAAAATTTGGCACCTGGGAAGGCAAGAAAGTGGTCTTTATTGGAGATGGTAACAATAATATGTCACGTTCTTGGATGTGGGCCGCCAAATATCTTGGCTTCGAATTCGTCGTCGCGGCACCAAAGTCCTGCCTTCCCCCGCAAGATTTCATCGATCATCTCGATGCTCCCAATGTCGCTCTGATCACTGACCCAGCGGCGGCAGCCAAAAATGCTGACGTCATCAACACAGACGTTTGGCTTTCAATGGGGCAGGAGGGCCAAGATGAAAAAGAAGCACTTTTTGGCGACTACCAAGTTAACGACGATCTTCTTTCCCACTGTTCTCCTAACCACATTGTGCTTCATTGCCTACCGGCCTACCGAGGCAAGGAAATCAGCGAAGAGACTTTGGAAGCGCATGCTAACACCATTTTTCAACAGGCAGAAAACCGCCTCCACGTCCAGAAAGCGGTCCTCGCAACTCTCGTCGAATGATCACACGGGAAGTCGGTAAAGCCTGGCAATTTTTTCGGGAGCAAGGGTTCAAGAAAACCCTTCTTACAAGCGAGGCCCCCTTCCTGATTCAATTTGGGAAATATGGCATCTGTGGTGTCATCTCGGTTATAGCTCTCGCTCTTGTGATCTACCTCGGTGAATTTCTGTTTCCTCAATCCTTTTCAGACAACCTTTCAAATAAAACTCTCGCATGGAATACCGCAATTTTACATTTCATTGCATTTATTCCGTCAAATCTAGTGGCTTATGGGCTCAATCGATGGCTCGTCTTCACTCCCGGGCGACACTCTAGAAAGAAAGAATTGACCCTATTCACAATTATCTCGCTTCTAAGCTTTTCGATCGGAGAATTTTTTCCATTCTGGCTGATTAACAACTTAGACCTCCCTCGACCTGTCGTTCACTTTTCCTTTATTCTGTCTTCGGCGATGGTCAATTTCGTCTGCCGTAAATTCCTCGTCTTCGAAAAGTAGTCCGAGCGGCTCGCAACTCCCTCTTTTCCTCTCACCAGAAGGCACTGGAAAATTATTCTACTCTTCTTTCTTTTCGCGGAGAAAACTTGGTTTCTCGTCGAGATACTTTTCCATCACCATTTCAGTGAAGGGATCGAATGGTTCATAACCATCTTCAAAATTGCGATTTAAGATCACCGACTTGACCTGACCTTCAGCCCAAACATAGCTAAGAAGCGGATTGGTCCACCCCCAATGGTCGATGTCTCCATGATCAGCCGGATCAACAAACCCTTTTTCCTCTTTCAGAATCCCCTGAAATTCTCCCTTAAAAGTTACCCAGCTCTGGAGATGGCGGACATACAACAAGGATAGCCCAACAACAATCAAGGAAACCGAAACGGCCAAATCTTTTGTCAACTTCAGCCGGGAAAGGCTGAATAAAAAAGTGATTAACATTAAGAAAGGCAAAGCTGTTAAAGTGAGCGTCCTCGTTGAGAAGGAGATCCCACCCATGATCCCGGGCGAAAGCAGGGAAATACCTCCAATGACTAGTGGGACAATCCAAGCCGCCAATCTAAGACGAGATGATGAAAACATAATGCCGACCATATTTAAGGTGACATAAGAAAGCCCTATCCAAGGATAGGGATGCGCTAGAGAAGCTACAATCGCCCCTAGAAAATGCCCACGGTTCTCAAGATCCCGCGGGAAAATAATCCACGTTACGGCGATCACCACCGAAGCCAAAGCCAAGCTCGCTAATACCCCACTCCCCCATCTCTCGCGGGGATTCTTTTCAAGCCAAGACCGAAAAGTAAAAATGAAAGTGAAGATCACACCTGAAACCAAAGCAGTTTCATAGAGCTTTAGATGGGCCACCAGAAGCAAAGCGGTCAAAAGCTGCTCCAAAAACGTGAGCCGGCGGCGCATGATTCCAAAATAAAAGATAGGCCAGACCAGCAAGAGAAGGGTGAGATGCTCACCATAAATGAGACACCATGACGAGAGGTTGAGGCTAACCATGGAGATCAGAAAAAAGAAAATAAGAGCTGGTCGCTCGCGAGTGGCATACAGCGAAATGGCAAAAGAAAGAATCCAAGGGAACCAAACCCCCAAACCAAAAAATATCTCCAAAGCTTTTAAATCAGTAACTCCAGAACGAACAGCCAGCACGAGAGGCCACTGAGTAAGATATTCAGCATGGGCGCGAGAAGGAGAAACATGAGTGAAAGTGGCATTATCGAGAATGATGGCGAAGTAAAATGGACCATCGCTTGCGAAGTAAGTGTCTGCGGAAAACCCAATCCAAAGCGCTGCTGAGATCACAGTAAACAACGCAATCGATAGCCCTCGGATTCTCCAAGGAGATAATAAGACCGCTCCAGAAATCACATTCATTATGAAGATTTCTCAAGCCCCACTTTTTCTGCCACCAAAAACTCAGGTCGTCCCTTCACCTCGGTGTAAATTCGATTAAGATACTCCCCAATTACCCCCAAAAAAAGCAACTGCACTCCTCCTAAAAATAAAATGATTACGATCGTCGCGGCAAAGCCGGGCACAATGGGCAGACCCATTTCTCGGAAAGGGTCAGGATACAGCTTTTGAACCACGAAGAACATGGCTCCCAAGGCTGAAAAAATTGACACCATCAGACCTACGAAAGACGCCAAACGTAACGGAACGCCGCTGAAAGAAAAAAGGCCGTCACTCGCTAAACCAAACAACTTTTTAAAAGTGTATTTGGGCTCTCCCGCAAAACGCGCACTACGTTCGTATTCCAGCCCCACTTGCCGAAACCCCGACCAAGCCCGCAAACCACGAAGAAAGCGGTTTTTCTCAGGAAAAGCCACTAGAGTATCAACCACCTTTCGGTCCAATAGACTAAAGTCACCAGAGTCGAGAGGGAAATCCTCAATATCAGTCATCGATTTCATCAAACGATAAAAACAAAAGTAAGCAACCCGCTTGAAGATTCCTTCCTTTCGTTTTTTGCGCACCGCATAAACCACCTCAAAACCCTCACGCCACTTTTCGATCAAATCCGAAATTAATTCAGGAGGATCTTGGAGATCAGCATCAATGATCGCCACGACCTCACCAGTAACAGATTCCAAGCCGGCTGAAACAGCAGCTTGATGACCAAAATTCCTACTTAAAACCACTAGTTTCCACCGTGAGTTCTTTTCGTTCTGCTCGCGGATTAGCTTAACCGTGCGATCATTCGAGCCATCGTCTATACAAACGATTTCGTAGTTTTCAGGCCAGCTCCCCGAAACCTTTTCGATACGCTCAAAGAGAGCCGGTAACGAATCTTCTTCGTTATAACACGGGACGATCACACTCAGTGAATTGGGACACTCTTTCATAAACTGGACGTGATCTTTAACACCCGAAAACCTACCAAGCAATCTCTCACGGCCCTTCGGTAGCGAGATTAAATTTAGAGAACAACCTCTCTGGGGCATCAGGGAACTTTTCGCTTAACAAAGCCAACCATTCCGAAGGCTTTTCCTGGGTCAGAACACTGCCATCCGGCCCAATGATGTCATCGAGATGAATCTCTTCTGGTGGACCGTAGGAAAAAGGATTTTCCCATACAAAGGTCGCCACCCACCCATCACGATACCAAGCCATACAAACTCCACTCACCCCGGTATTACAGGCGAAGGACATCTGTGTTCTTTCCGCGCCAGAAGCCTTTAGAAGTGAGCAGCCTAGCATACCCGGAACCTTAGGAAGCTCAAGTAAATCGCGTAAGCTCGGCAAAAGATCCAAATGAGACGCAGAAGCTTGAGGAGGAGCTTCCACTCCCTTTGGCCACTTGATCAGGATTGGCACCTGAGTCTGGGCTGGCAGGAGTGATGAACTATGAAACCAGCTCCCATTTTCATAGAACTCCTCTCCGTGATCACCTGTCACTATGATAACGCTATTATCATATCGACCCTGATTTTTTAGCTCCTCAACGAATTCCTTCACTTGAAAATCAACCCAAGCCACTGAGTTGTGATAGCGTCTCTTTATTGAGGCAATATCCTCGTCGCTTGGAAAACCTGGAACACCCGCTTCATCGTGAAAATCAGAATAAGGCGGCTCAAAATCTTCATGCCATCGGTATCCGTAGTGGGTAGAATCGAGAGCAATAAAGTGAAAGTTTCCACCGGAAGGAGCCACCTTCAAAGCTTCCATCGCTGAAGTAAACGCTGCCTTTTCCCGTTGTGGGATCTGATCATAGTAATCTTGCCAATGGATATCTCCCGCAAGCGATTGCTCGTAAACTTCAAATAACCCCTGATTTGTTCCGAAGCTCGTGCTCCCCATATTTCGATATGAGAGGTCACAAACCGTTCGAATTTCCATCCGGTATTTCGCTTGTTGAAGGTCGAGGAACCAGAAAGGCGTCTCCAGTTTGCTTTCGCTTACCGACTTGGCCTTATCTCCCGCCCAAAATACCGGAAGCGCTCCATGAAAAAGACCATACCACGACAAGGCCGTTGAATTCGAAGAAGCCCAAGTCTTCCCAATTTTTTGGCATTCGTTGTCGCGGAAATCTGAGAGGAATGGAGCATGTTCCGGCGCAATCGCATCCTGCCGGGTGCTCTCCACCATGATAATGAAAATGTCGGGAGAGTTCACCTTCCCATCGCCCCCCACGGCAAGCTCTCCTGCCTCGAACATCGCTTTGGGGTGAAATTTAACATTAAACCGAGCCACGCCCAGCGGCGGCTCAAAACCCGCGATGACATGGACATCGTAGACGTTATGCCCCCATCTCTGGGCATTTCGCGATTTCCAACTCGTCCCAACTGCCTTCTCAGCCCAGACGCCCCCCCAGAGTCCGCTAAGAAAAACCAAAAGAAACCAGCGCGGCATTTTGAGGCACGAAACCCAGTTGCGGGCAGCCAGCCAATGGAAGAGAAGATAAAAAATCCAAACCACCAACAGGAAGCCAAACACCACTGCCCATGGAGGAACCGGAACCCCGCTTGAAGCAAGATTCGACCCAAGATCAAAACTTCCCATTTCATCCAACATGTTGAGCAAATTGATGATTGGGTTTTTCCAATAGAGAATCGCCACGAAATCAGCCAACATCACAAATGGTAAAAACGCCGCTACAACCCATGGCCATCGACGCATTTTTTTCGGAGCCAGAGCCCCTGACAAACCGCAAGCTAACCAATAGATTCCAACAATGACCGCACCAGTAAGGACACGTCCAAACATCGTGCTCATCTTCTCAATGGGCGTAAAGCGAAAGCCTTCCAAAAAGAGGTAGTTATGAAACCCAAAAACCCCCACCGACAAAATGAACCACATCCAATGAAACTGGTGACGCTCAGCACACCAGAGTCGAAAACTACCAATCATAGTATGCCCCGAAAGCTTGATCCAAATCAGGCCACCAAGGGCAGAACCACCCAGCCCCCACCAAATCGCAAGGATAACATTATCCCCAAACCTGCCAGCCTCGAGAACCCATGGAGCACGTGGGCCATTGAGGCCAACCGCCACAAAAAATGGCAGTAATGCCAGCGCTGCCCCCACTAACCAAAAGGGTCCATGCCAGCTCTCACTCAGTTTCCGATTCATCATGAATCCGCCGAAGCGGATTCGTGTTTTAACATGCCCACCCGGTCATAGCAACATTCCCGCCATCTTAGAAAACAGCGATTTTTATAAATGCGCAGTCCGTTTGCTGTGTAGCCTACTTTTTGAAGGAGATGATCGCGGTGGCCGCCATTGCAGGATCTAGCCGCTGCTTGAAAGACTGTTGAATCGCCTTCTGCGTCCTTAGCACTTTCCCATTATAAACCTCTTTGCCATCCAGAAAAACTTTTACGGACTCGTCAAGATTCAACAGTTGGTCATTCAAATACAGAGTCAGAGGAGTTTCACCAGCACCCTTGATCGTAATTTCTTGGCCTTTTACCGAAGCAATAACCACATCTTTGGGCTTTCCACCTAGCCAATAAAAACGCTCCGAACGCTTCCCTGACTTTCCCCAAATTACCTTTTGAGGCCAAGCCTTTCGTGTCTTAGTTGCCATCCACGGAACTGCCTCAGCATCCTTTTTTTTCATCCAGTGCCCCATCTCTGGGTAAATGGTGACTTTGTGCTCATAACATCCTCGTTCTTTTTGAAGTTTTGCCAGTTTTTCACCCCATTGTGCTGCGACTTCATTTCGCTTATACGCCGCATCCTTACCCCCCATATAAATTCGGAAAGGTAGATTGCAGAGTCCATCCGCTGTCGCGTCATTGGGATGACCCGCCATCATAGTTGCTGCACCAAAACGGTCTGCCAAACGTGGGGCCAGCTGATATACTCCATCGCCTCCAGCCGAGTAACCCATTAAATAGACCCGATTGGGATCAACCCCCTTCAGAGCCACCATGTCTTCGATGAGCTTCGAAAACAGCTCGTCAATGTGCCACTCGTGCCAAAGATTCCACGTGTCACTCGGTGCGCGCGGCGCAACATACCAACCTTCCTTCGGAACGTAGAGTTGAATTTGATTATTCCACTGTTGGTCATTCACCCGAGTCGGTGCTCCTCCTCCTCCGTGCATCGAAATGTAAAGCGCCCGCTTTCCTGGCTCAACCTCACCATAAAGTTTACCCACGCATTTCATCGTCTTCTTCGCCGCCTTGATTTCGAAATATTGGAACCCACCCTTCACCTCTCTCATCTTAAGCTCACGATTCGCAGCCATTCCCTCAAACGTCTCGGCCACGATCTTGGATGCTGCTTCCTTGCTCAGCTCAGCTCGAACCACCCCAAAAAAAGCCCCAACACAGCAAATCAAAATCTTCATAAGAAAAGACTGCCCTCGTAATCAAACCGATGCCAATTTTTTCTGTCATCTGCGCAACATTTCCAAAAGTCTTGCGGAGTAAAATGTTTCCAAAAGGCTTCCATGAATACCGTGACCAGAATCCTCATCTCCATGATGTGGGAATTCAAAATTAGATAGATTCAGAGATCGATGTCTCAGATTACAAATGTTCCACTGCTTGAGATTCCCTACAAAAAAACACCCTTCCGTATCACAACTAAAATGCCAATATTCGGACTACAGAAAGAACGATAATGATACCCAAGCAGAAAATCGGAATCATCGGTAGTGGCTTCATCGTCAATGATTGCCACCTCCCAGCCTACCGAAAAATCGGACTGAATATTACGGCGATCGCATCACGAACAAATGCCAATGCCTGCAAAACTGCAAAACTTCATAATATTCCCAAGGTCCACGAAAACATAGAGTCCCTCCTCGATGATTCCTCTATCGAAATTCTAGACATTGCAGTCCCTCCTCAACATCAACCCGATCTTATTCTTGCCGCCTGCCAGCGAGGAACAGTGAAAGGAATTCTTGCTCAGAAGCCCCTCGCTCTAGACTACGCGACCGCCCGTAACTTGGTCGACACATGTAAAGCAAAAGGAATCATCCTCGCAGTGAACCAAAATATGCGCTTCGACCCTTCAGTGGCCGAGGCATCTTCACTCCTCAGCGAGGGGCGGTTTGGAGATGCGGTCTTCACCACAATAACGATGCGCGGAATCCCCCACTGGCAACCTTGGCAAGCTGAGCTCGAATCCGCTACCCTTAAGGTTATGTCAATCCATCACCTCGACTGCCTTCGCTACTGGCATGGCAGCCCTGAAGCGATCTATTGCAGCACCCGCTCTGACCCACGCACCACCTTCCCACACCACGATGGGATCTGCACCAGTATCCTCGAGTATTCCGATGGCTTCCGCGCAACCATCATCGATGATGTTTGGACCGGGCCTGCTCATGAAGGCTGCCCGTCCGACATTCATATCGAATTTCGCATTGAAGGCACCCAAGGCCTCGCTATCGGAAGTATTGGTTGGTGTCAGGATCCTTATACCAGCCCTTCAACTTTGCGTCATGCAGCCATCGGGGACTCAAAATTCACTGAAGCAAAGCTCAAAGGCAGCTGGTTCCCCGATGCCTTCGGCGGCACCATGCTTGCTCTGCTCCGTGCTCTCCAACTCGAGACCCAGCCAACCATAGGCGGGTCTGATAATTTAAAAACCATTGCTCTAGTCGAAGCCGCCATCCTCAGCTCAACTGAAAAACGACGTGTTCTTCTCGACGAAATTCTCTAAACTTAAGACCTTCAACTCATGAAACTTGGAATCATCAACAGCGCGTTTAGCCAAGCCGGCGTCGACACCGTCACTGGCCTCGAGCATATCGCACGAATCGGATTCGACTCCGTCGATATCTTTACGGAGCCCTCTATGATTTCAACTGACGAAATATCTGCGATTACTAAAACCTGCGAAGCCAACAAACTCCCCATCTTCTCTCTTCCTGTCGTTGCAATAGGCCTAATCGATTTCAATGAACCGGTCCGCGAATACCACATCGCCCGCTGCAAGGAATTCATTGATCTCGCCGCCCATTGGGGTGCCAAAAACATCCTACTAGTTCTTGGCGAATATATTTGGCAGCGCGAAGTCATCCCTCCCGAAGAACAATGGCGATGGGGGCTCGAGTGCTGCCGCATTCTAGGCGACTACGCCGACCGCAAAGGCGTCGACATTGCCCTCGAACTTGAACCCTTCCGCCTTAGCCTGCTCAGCAGCATTGATGAGATGTCCCGCTTCGTTCGCGAATGCGACCACCCGCGCGTCCGGGCCAACATCGACATCTCCCATCTCGTCCTCGCCGACAACGGACCCGAAGAAGTTTCAAAACTGGCCGGCCAAGCCATTCACGTCCACATTAGTGATTGCGATGGCATGGTCCATGGCGATCTCCCACCGGGACGCGGCGTCGTGAAATTCGCTCCTTATCTGCAAGCCATCAAAGAACTCAATATCGATGGTGCCATTTCCATCGAACTCGAATACTCCCCCGACCCAACCCGCATCGTCGAGTGGGTCGAGGAAGCCTACACCCAAACCGCCCGGCTCATGGACCAGGTCGGCCTGCGGCGGTTAACGCCCCGTTCAAGCAATGAGCCCTCCTACCAATAGAGGGAGAACATCGGGTATCCGTCCTTGCGATTGACAGTGTAGATCTTAACCTTGGCCGGTTCCGATCTCCACGACACTGCTGCGGCGTTTGCGCTTCTGGGTCATCGGACCCGGTTGCCGTGTCAAGTTTGCTGGAATTCTTTTTGAAATTCCTGTCGCGGCACCGCCGCGAGCCTTGGATTTCGTTGATCCTGAAACACTTGGGGGAGTGCTCCTAGGAAATGGTCGGGGAGACAGGATTCGAACCTGCGACATCTGCGTCCCAAACGCAGCGCTCTACCAAGCTGAGCTACTCCCCGTCACTTCAAGGGCGGGAAACTGTGTCAGACAGCGACATTTGGCAAGCCGAAATCTCTGACTTTTCTCAGAAAAAGCCTCCACCCTACTTAGCAACAGCACCAAAAGTCCTTCCCTTCTCTAAAACCCACCTCATTAGCCAACTTTCTGACTTCGAATCGCCCCCCTCCGACTCCCACCGCTGCCAATAAAATAGAATCCCGCCAGCGGCGCCCGAACTCCTCCGCGCTCGCGATTGGAGCCCCTTGGCACGTTCTTCCTATCCTTTTGGGACTCACCTCAAAATACCCTCGCAAATTGATTCCCCGCAAAATCAACTCACGACCCAATACCCTCCCAGTCGGTCCAGCTCCCGAAATCACCACTCCCTTCTTCTGGATTTCCGGGAGGCGAGCCAAGGCATCGGCTTTTAGCGTCAGCATCGTCTTGTGATCAAATCGTGGATCGCTTCGGGTCAACCGACCCGGTCTATCATACCAATCGTACAGAAAATCCGGCACTTTTCCAAACCGTGCACGATGCTCCAGCAAGCGAAGCCACAAATCGTAATCCTCTGCAAAACCATTTCGCAGATACCCACCAACCTCCTCAAACAAGCTCTTCGTCATCATCACCGAAGGTTGCACTACCGGACTCTCTACGAATCGCTCACGCGAAACCTTCTCCGGAGTGTCCAAACCATTCACCCAATCAACATACCGATGCATTCCATCGCCCATCGCAGCCTTAAGTGAAATTCCGCAACTCACTACCTCACACTCACCTACCTCCAACAAGCCAACCTGCTTCTTGATCCTTGTGGAGTTACAGCGATCATCCGCGTCCATCCGCGCCAACCACCTTCCCCGACTCTCAGAAACCGCTAGGTCTAGCGCGTCCAACAACCTCGGTTTATTCCCCAAATCAATCACCCTAAGTCGTGGATCATCTCGAGACAAAAACTCACCTCTTACCAATTCGGAACAACCATTCAATACCGCCACTATCTCAAGGTTCTCGTAGGTTTGCCTGACCAAATCATTAAGAGCAAGACCCGCATCCGGCACTCCGGGACCAACCGGAAAAACGACTGACACCAAATCGCTCATCTAGTAACCTCCACTCGCGCTTACCCCTCCTTGCTCATCGACCAAGAGCGTCATCGGGCGTCAACACACCTCGCAATCGTAGTCCATCTGGCTTCCGTAATCCTCCGGCGCCACCACCGAAATAGCAAACCACTCACCGCAGGATGGACATTGGACCTCACTGTCATTCATATTTGAAGAATCCACCTGAACAGGTGAGTCGGCAACCGTTTCTTTTGCTATCCTGAAATCGAGATCCTTCCCTCTAAAAACTCTCAATTCTCCTCATCAATTTTGTGACCCCTCGCCTGATAAAGAACGATGAATCCACAAGAATCTTAATCTTACGAAATAACTCACGACATCACTGGATGGCATCCAGTTTCAAATCGAGACTCAGCAATGGTGAGTCCACCCTCAAATCTCTCACCTATCTTAGTCGAAAAATAAAAGGAATGGCTGCTTTCGTTGCAACTCCCTGTCCGGCAGAATCTTTTGCCGGCACGAAACGGTAGAGTCTTGCCGCCTTCAAGGCGGCTGCATCTAGCGATCCACTACCACTGCTTGATGCAACCCTAGCATTTGAAACCCGCCCAGAAGGCGCCACGCCTACCAGAACGACCACCTTACCCTCAATCCCAGACCGTCGAGCTCCACTAGGATAAACGGGCGCACTGCGGAAAACAACCTTCGCAGAACTTGGCTTGCTTGTTGATGTGGGATTACGAACCACCTGAGATTTAGGTTTCACCTCAGGCTTCTTTTTTTCGTCCCAAGGTTCAAAAGCTTCCTCTGACCAAGCCAGATCGTCCATCGTCGGTATTTCTTCGATTTTGGGAATAGGAATGGCATCGGGTGACTGCACCAATTGCAGGTCAAGTGGAACCGATGAAAGCGGAGGAATCGAAATACTCGGCGAAGATTCGTAGTTTTTTGAAACCTTTTCTACTTCCTCGAGTTTCTCGATTTCTTCTGACTACTGAACGACTGGCCCACTTGATTCGACAACGTAAAGAGCTGTCGCGAGAGAGATCGAAATGAGAGCCAAGGCCCCAAAGACACCAAGCACGATAAAAACCGAACCAATTGACGAAAACAAAAGCTCGCGACGACACGGCAATTTTATTTCGAGGGTTGGACGTTCTATGTTCATAACGACGAATCTTATTTTAAAGATCTGAAGCCGACGCGACGAAGGAGTGAGGCTAAATGACTGAAAAGTTGAAACCAGATAGAGCTCAATATTAGCAATGAGAGCAATCGCCAACTGAGCAAACCCAAACACCTGAACGGAGATTTCCTACATGAGCTGCAATTAAGAATACTCCGCCAAGGGTGGTTATGATCGCTGCTGGCGGGATATGCAGCGAAGTTTCTCCGGACTCCGAAACTTGAATACTGGGGCAGCACCCGTCTACGCAAGCTTCTGTATCAGTAGGCTCATCCATAGCCTCGCTAGCACATCCCTCACAACTCGATTCACAAGATTCATCACACGACGATTCACAGGCTTCAACTTTTGCAGGTTCAGCTCCATTCGTTGGCTCATTAACTAACCCCGAAACGGGATTATCAACCTTGGAAAAGGCAGGAAGAGTCGCCCCAAAAAGAACGAAAACAATTCCAACCGAGGCTGAAACAACTATCCAGCGCTTCCGATGTTTCCGATATCCTTTCAGAAGAGAAAAGCCGGCAAGAGGAACAATAAAAATCGCAACGAGAGCATGTGAAGCAGGGTGCGCCCAGATCTTACCGAAAGTTGGCAGAAAAATAAGCAGTACTGGTGCCAGAGCACAGTGAATCGCACATAAAACTGAGGTCGCAACGCCAATTCGGTCAGCAGTTTTCTCGGTGAGTTGGATTCGGTTCGGATCGGCGGCAGCGGCTATGTTCATAATAAAAATCACAAAAGATTCTCGCCATATTGTCTTAGCGCAGGCGAATCAAGTAGCAGTGTTTGGGCAATAAACAAACCAAAGAAAAGCACCTCGGGACGTGGCAAGAACATCACTTCCGGCTCTCATTCCTATGGATGTTAAACTGATACCCGCTAGAAGTCTTTTCTTATCGCAGTTTACTTGCAATAATAAAATGCGTCTTTTTGGGAATTTTTCTAAAAAAGAATACCGATTCTCTAGTCAAGGACTAGCGAAGGTCGATTTTAGAACAGGGCTCCATAATCCACGTTTCCATCGTATCTTCAGGGGCTAATAAGATAAGATCGCTTATAAAGATCAAGCAAAACACCCTCAGCTGAAAGACTCGCTGCACTTAAGCCATCCTTTCACTGAAACTAAGACAGCCTTATTTTAACCGGTCAACCATCTCAAGCCCCAGTCGGGGAGCATAGATGACACCCTTTGAACCAAGACCATTGATCATCCACCCTTTACCTTCTTGGAATTCCACTACCGGCCTGCTTCGGTTGATAATTGGACGAATACCTGCCACATGATTAACCACTTCGTAATCGCGCGTTGTGAAATTCTTCAGGATGTTTTCGACTTTTCTACGACCTTCGTCTGTTGGCCCACTTTCCAGACGATCCCAATCGTAAGTCGCACCGACTCGGTAGAGGTTCCCACCAATTGGAATGAGCCAGCCGGCTCGATTTAGAATCCGGCTCTCGCCCCAACCCGGAATACGAACGGTAAGGATCTCTCCCTTCGCGCTTCGATGATCGATATCCGAAAAGTCACGACGTATTAGCCCCGAAGCTCCCGTACACCAAATCTGAGAACCTCCCTGCGGAGCATCATGCCACTCTCCTCCTTTATCCAAAAACTCCTCACGAGCCGCTTCCAAAAATCTTGGACAATCCAACCATCCACCTTGTTTCCAAAGAACACCCTCATCCGTAACGTCAGCGATCCATGGTTTAACAAGCTCACGTTTTCGTTCAAACTTTGCTCGGTCAACCTCATCAAACCACAAACGTAAAATAGGCACGGAATGGAAGAGTCGCTTTCCCAAACTTTGATAAAACGGAAGCGCGATCTCCCAAGCTTTTTGAACCTCCCAACTCGGTTCAAAATTACGACCCGCAACCGGATTGACTAAGCCTGCCGCCACCTGCGAGCTCCCCCCGTGGCCGTCATCGACAACACGCACGCGATACCCGGCGCGCTGCAACTGCAAGGCTACACAAGCTCCTGCCAGACCAAACCCGATAACTTCCACCATCAGTGCCTAGAGCTGGATATTTAAAGCCACTAAAATTAGACGGGCCTTCACTCTCGCCGTTCCAGTGAAGGAAGTTCCAATATTTGCCATGACGACATTAAAAACCATCAGTCTGCATCTGCAAAGCGTGAAGCTTAAAGGCCGTAGACCTAGACTTTTTAAATCTAGGAAAATTATCATCTACACTTCACACCAGAACCCCTGAGATTTTCCTAGCCTGAGCGAATAAATCGGGGACTTGCTCTCGACCAAAGAGATTCTATGATCCCTATAGCTCATGAAACTTATTTTTGCTCTGACCCTCAGCTTCACCTCCTTCGCGGGAGCATTTAAGATTCCAAGAGAGGCGCACAATCTTGCGCAACTCGATGAAGTTCAGGAAAAAGCAACTAAAGCAAAGCAACCAATTGCTTTTGTCATCGCAGAGAAAAAAATGACCGCGACATGAGTGGATTGCCCAGGAGCCGTCAGTGTGTCGGCCAGTAAAGCAGTCCTCGGATTTTCAAAAAGTATTGTCGTCGATGTCTCGGAAACCGCCGGTCTTCCAGCTCTTATTAAAAATGCCTACCGGACTGGAGGCGCATCAATTCCTATCGTCATCTTTACAGATCCGGGTGTGACCCAGATTTTTGGCCGTTACGATCACCCCGCGATGAAAAGCCAGAAGTATGGAACAATTTTTAAACCAGCACGCGATGGCGTCGCCAAAGCTAAAAAAGACGGTAATTTTTCCGGAGGAGGGAAGCCCGTCGTAGTCATCAAAGTTCAGGGTGGAAAAGTTGAAAGTTGGAAAAGTTCTGCCGGAACCGAAATCAGAGCCAAACTCGTGGCTATTGAAGACGAAAAGACCTATCTTTTTGTCACTGAAGCTGGAAAAAAGATCCGTGCGACTGCCGCACAACTCGATGAAACTAGCGTCACAAAGGCGCGCAAGTTGGCAGGATTAAAGTAAAGCCTAAGTTTCTATCACACACCTGACTTAGACCGTTCAATTATTAACGAAGGTTGCTTGCCAGCAAAAAATAAAAAAGCACGGAAGTTTTCCCTTCCGTGCTTAAAAATAAGTTAACTCAAAACTACTTCACACTCATGATGCCACGCATCAGGAGAGCATGTCCTGGAAAGGTACAAATGAAATTGTATTCGCCTGCCTCGGTCGGAGCATTAAATTCGAGAGTCTCACTCTGCCCTTTCTCCAGCAACTTAGTCGCATGAAGGATGCTATCGGACTTGGGTAGGAATTGTTTCTTGAAACCATCAGCACCGAGAGCAATTGCTGCCGCCGCAACCGAATCAGCAGTCCCAGGCTTAGTAAGCACCAAATTATGAGGCATGAAATCGGGATTCACAAAAGTAAGCTTCACTTTTTTACCCGCCTTCAAGTTGACCTTCTTCACGTCGAATTGGATCTTCTCAACAATCGCATTCACTCGGATCTCAGTCAGTGAGGGCGTGTCCTTGACTCCTCCAGGGATGATCTTCATCTCCTCTTCCTTCTCGATTTCCTGTTTCCCTTTGGTCGGATCGGCAGGTCCCCACCAATGCTTGACGGTCTTAGCCCCCTGAGAAACGTGTGGATCAACTGATTTCAGAACGAGATCAAGAAGATCAGTGTTGCGCACGTTGTGCTGTTGGTGAACCCAAAGTGCTTCGAGCATAGGAATACCATCTTCCTTCTTTGAAGGATTAAACTGCTTCACCCAAGCCTGGGTCGCCTTGATGACCTCGTTGGTGTCGCGCTCACTAATTTCCACGCGAGTACGGTGACGGACATACATGTCCGGGTGTTTAAAATTTTCAAGGAGTTGAGTCATGGAAGCACCATCAATTTTGACAGGCTTTTGAAGTGGCTTCTTCGTATTCACCAAACGATAGATTCGACCGTGCACCTTATCACGATTTGGGTCGCGCACGTTGTGCTGCATGTGCCCGATGATCACATTATGCCAGTCGGCAATGTAAAGCGCTCCATCCTCGCCGAAAATGGCGTCAGTAGGACGGAAATTCCCATCGCTACTACGAATAAGTTCAGCAGCTGGAGTTCCCCAGACTTCGCCAGACTTATACTTCTTTTCTTCAAAGCCGTCGCGATGAAGATCATATTGCTTGATACCCAGATAACCAATAGTGTTACAGAGTATGAAATTCTGCTGCATCTCATCTGGGAAGTTTGTGCCTGAAATAATCGCGTCAGCGGCTACCGGACGAACTTCCTTATTCACCAGAGGAAACATTTTGAAGCCATCGTCATTGGAACGGACCTGATACGAACGGCCACCTGTGCCATCATTTGCATAGAGGTAACCCCATTGATCAAAACTGGTGCCATGGGGATTCGGGCTATTGCCAGCGACTAGTGAAACGGTGTAACGGCGTGGATCAAAACGATACATCGCGGATGAACCGGTAGTCAGAGAAGGCCCCCACGGAGTCTCATGATTGTGCTGTAGGAAAATTCCACTTTGCCAGTAGATCCCACCATCGGGTCCAAAGATTAAGTTATTGGCAGCGTGATGAGTATCGGAAGACCCAATTCCCTGCATGATGACATAGCGAACGTCGGCAACGTCATCGCCGTCGGTGTCTTTCAGAAAAATAATATCCGGCTGGCTGGTAACGATCACCCCACCATTCCAGAATTCAAAACCGAGCGGATTATGAACTTTGGCGAATTCCTTCACTTTATCGGCTTTACCATCCTTGTCGGTATCCTCGAAAATTAGAAGCGAATCATTCATCTTCTTAAGCGGTTCCCACTTCGGATAAGTCGCCCAAGCGGCAGCCCAGAGACGACCTTTACCGTCAACTTGAAGCTGAACAGGGTTGGCCAACTCAGGGAACATTTTCTCATCTGCAAAGAGATTCACTTTGAATCCCTCGGGGACATTCATCTTCTTAAGACCCTCTTCTCCACTGAGATATTTCAGGTTCCCTTCCTTGGACTTGCTGGAGCTACGAGATCCGCCGCCGACATTAGAAATTACAGGAATTGCCTTAGGAGTATTGCTATCACTGACTCTATATTTTTCACCTTGAGCCTTTGCCCAGATTTGCGGGTCGCGGTTCGCAGTCATGACATCGAGCATCTTGAGCTCATGCTGAAGCACCTGCGCATTAGTCTGGCCGTCAACAAATTTCAATCCGGAGCGCCCACCCCAAACATCATTCCCGTCGGTCGCGCGGTAGCGGTTGTGCCAATGCCAGTTTTTATCAAGGACTGCTTCACGAAGCTGTTGCTGACTGGGAGAGGCCACAATTTCCTTCTTTAAGAGAGCCTTTGCCAACACCTCGCCAATGAGACGGTTCCCATCCTCGTTCAGATGAATCCCATTGAGCGTCAGTAGTGATTTGGCCGTTCCATAGAGCTTAATAGATGGGTGATAGAGATCGACGAAGCTAACTCCATTTTTATCGGCAGCCACGCGAGTTGCTTCGGTCATTGCAAGGAGCCGCTTGTTGTTGGCACGTCCTGTTGGGAGATTACGATCTCGGAGATTTTCATGACCTATCGGACTACAGAGAACGATGCGTGGAAAGCTCTCGCCATTCGGCATAGCCTTACGAAATTCCGCGATCATTTTAGTAAGATTCTCCTCATGATCCTCAGGTTTGGTATCGAAGGATTCGTTATAGCCAAACATCGCGATGATAACGTCAGCACCAACTTGCTGGAGATACTGGGGCATGGAAGTGAATCCGCGCGAACGCGGATATTTGTTCGGGCGATCTCCAGTAAGGCCCATATGCCGAAATTTAAGTTCCATCCCCGGAGTTGCAGACTGGATTAAAGTCTCGGTCCAACCATCATGCTGCATTCGGTCGGCCAGACCATTACCAACGATGGCCACGGTGTCGCCTTTCTGAAACTTAAAGGGAGCAGGATCTCGATGGCCGACTGGCACACTTACTGTTTTCGCAATTTTCCCATCGGCGCCGACGTAGGCCACATCGCCACCCTTTTTGAGATTAAAGACGACGGCTGTCTCGGGAGCTGTGATACTCTTGGATGTGAAAACCTCCTTTTTTTTGGCGTCCAGCAAGCTCAGTGTGAACCCATCGAGACGCTTCCCAAGATCTCCTTCGTTTCGATTCCAAACCGAGATCGAATCAACCTTGGAGGTTTTGCCAAGATCGACCTCCCACCATGCGTCTTTCTTCCCTTCAATCGTGTGAGTTTGACCACCAGAGCTGAAACCGGGATTCTTATTACCATCGATGGCGCGCTCGGCACCGGCATTGTTCGAAGTTGTCGATTGGCTGGCTTTTCCGGAGCGGGCGATGTTCTTCGCACCTGACATTACCTCGACTTCAGCGAGGGTCAGCGTGCGGCCTTTACCAGGGAGCTCAATCCGGACAAAGCGAGCTTCCTTCTGAGCAGAAGCCAAGGAACTTAGGGCGAGTATTGGAAGAAGAAACTTCATAGATCGGACTGCCACCTACGGCAGGAAGGCGGAGCTTATTTCAGGAAAGAACTGAGAGCAATCTACAAAAGCGCCAACTCGTTAACCCACCACGTTCTCCAGAACCCCAAGACCTTCGATCTCAATCGCCACCACATCCCCCGGAGTCAGTGTGAAATCGGATCCCGGCACTAGTCCTGTCCCCGTCATCAACATCGCCCCATTTGGAAAATCGAGCTCCCGATAAAGGAACTCCACTAACTCCTCAAAACTCCGCTTCAGCTGCGTCAGATCCGTGGAATCATCGAAAGCCACCTCACCCGCCCGCGTTATCGTAAGCTGAATCGAAGCATCAGACTTCAAAGCGTCACGCCCCAGCAACAAACATGGCCCAACTGCACAACTTCCTCGGTAAACCTTTGCTTGAGGCAAATACAGTGGGTTTTCCCCCTCAATTGAACGGGAACTCACATCATTCCCTACCGCAAATCCAAAGATTTCCCCCCCCGAATTGATTGCCAAAGTCAATTCCGGCTCCGGCACATCCCAAGAAGAATCATCCCTGACCCGGATTTCCCCACCCGCACCAATAGCCCGATAACCCATCGCCTTGAAAAACAACTCAGGTCGCTCCGCATCATAGACCATATCATAAAAAACATCACCACCCGCCTTCTCCGATTCCTCCATTCTAGCCGATTTCGATCGCAAATAGGTCACCCCGGCCGCCCAGATCTCCGTGAGATCAGGGACCGGCGGCAAAATCCCCCCATTCACTTCCATCGGATTAGCAGTCTTCACACCTTCCAAAATGCTCTCCACTTCCCCCGCCTTCGACCGAAAGAGTCGCCTCAGAAGTTCGTTTTCTACCGCGTGGCACTCGCCATCCTTTTCCAGTAAGGTCCCACTCTCAAGACAGTGTAATTTCATATCGGGAGCCTGACCTCCATTCCTCGCCATCGAAAGCCGAAAGTCACCTGACAAGGTCCCTTTTAAGGCTCGCAACTTTTCATCTGCTGATGCCAATTCGACGAAAAGGAGCTTTTCTTGATTTCACGATTCCCCCCGCCGGCTTGGCTCTCTTAAATAGCCAGAGCAATGGCAGGAGAGAAAAAGCTTACCCCAATGATGGCTCAATATATGGCCATGCGCCGGTCCCTGCCCGATGATATTCTTCTCCTCTATCGCCTCGGCGACTTCTACGAAATGTTTTTTGAGGATGCCAAAGTAGCTGCGGGAATTCTCAATGTCGCACTCACCAAGCGAAATGATATCCCCATGTGTGGCGTCCCGCACCACGCAGCGCAAGGTTACATTGCGAAGCTCATCAAAGCCAACAAGCGAGTCGCCATTGCCGAGCAAACCACCGAGCCTCAACCAGGGAAAATTGTCGAACGCGAGATCGCCCAAATCATCTCGGCCTCTACCGTTAATGACCTTTCTCTTCTCGATGATACCCGCCACAATTATCTCGCTGCTGTTTTCCTTGGTGGCACCACCAAGAAACCTTGCCTTGGGCTTGCCTGCGCCGATCACACCACCGGAGAATTTACAGTCTCCGAATTCGCTGACAAACAACAACTCGAAGACGAATTGACACGCCTGTCACCTTCCGAACTCCTCATTCCGGAAGACCAAGCCAAAGAGCTTGGCGGACTCCCAAATTCTCTTCCTTACGATTCCTATGCCTTCTTGTCAGATCAAGCTCTGAACACTCTCAAAGATCAGTTCAAAGTCCAATCGCTCGATGGCTTCGGCTGCTCAGGAATGACCGCCGCCTTATCCGCCGCCGGGGGAGCTTTACATTATCTCACTTTCCAGCTGCGGCGAAATTGCGATCACCTAAAAGCACTCACAGTCAGAAATGTCGCCGACTTCGTCCTCATCGACTCCGCTTCACAACTTAACCTCGACCTTGTTGACTCCCGCTCCGGAAAGCAACACACCTTACTTGGAGTTCTCGACCGGACCTCAACCCCTATGGGCGCTCGTAAGCTTCGCGACTGGATTCTTCATCCGTTGCGCGATCTTTCTGAACTCACGTCCCGTCTTGACCTAGTCGATTCCCTCCTCGCCGAACCGTATCTCCTCACAAAACTTCGGGATTCACTTAAGCAAATCCGTGACATCGAGCGCACCACCGGGCGACTCTCTCAAGGATCAGGTAATGCTCGCGATCTCAAATCCCTCCAGGTCTCGCTCGAGCGAATCCCCGACCTTAAAGCCGACCTTTCCTCTCTTCCCTCTGCAGATTCGGATCTCAAATCTCAAATTTTAGATCTCGTCCAAGAATTCCCAGACCTCGTTGAGACTCTTCAACATGCCCTTGTTGATGAGCCGCCCGCCCAACTCCGGGACGGGGGAATCATTCGTGACGGTCATTCTGAAGCCCTCGACGAACTGCGGGACGCATCCCGCTCCGGCAAACAATGGATTGCTGAAATGCAGGCTTCCGAGCGGGCACGCACTGGAATCGATACCCTTAAAATTAAATTCAACAACGTCTTCGGCTACTTTATTGAAATCACCAAAGCGAAAGCAGATCAGGCTCCCGACGACTACCAACGGAAGCAAACCATGGCTAACGCCGAACGCTTCATCACGCCCGAACTAAAAGAGGTAGAAGGTAAAGTTCTTGGTGCCGACGACCGGGCAAAATCGCTGGAGTATGATGAGTTTATCAAACTCCGTGCCAGAGTCACTGATCATCTCGTTCCCCTTCAAAACACTGCCGACTCTCTTGCGACACTCGATGTCCTTATTTCTTTTGCCGAGACCGCTCAGCTCTACCAACACACCCGCCCAGTTCTTGACGAATCACGTCATCTACAAATCGTCGAGGGCCGCCATCCAGTTCTCGAACAAACCCTTGTCGAAGAAAATTTTGTTCCCAATGACACCCTCATTGATCCCGAGGAAAGCCTTCTCCAAATTCTCACCGGCCCCAACATGGCCGGAAAATCGACTTATATTCGCCAAATCGCCCTCATCACCCTCATGGCTCAAATCGGTGCGTATGTTCCCGCCGAACACGCCCACATCGGTCTTACCGATCGCATCTTCTGCCGGGTCGGCGCTTCTGATGATCTCGCTAAAGGTCAGTCAACTTTTATGGTCGAGATGAATGAAACCTCCCTCATCGTCAACAACGCTACCAAACACTCTCTTGTCATCCTAGATGAAATCGGGCGTGGAACCGCTACCTTCGATGGCCTCTCGATCGCTTGGTCGGTTGCCGAGCACCTTCATGACGAGGTACGATGTCGCACTTTATTTGCGACTCACTACCATGAACTCTGCGCTCTTTCGGACTCTAAGAACGCCGTAGCCAACTTCAATGTCGCGGTTCGCGAATGGAATGATGACATCATTTTTCTTCGCAAGATCCTACCGGGACAAGCCGATAAAAGCTATGGTATCCAGGTCGCCCGTCTGGCCGGTCTACCGAAAAATATTCTCGATCGAGCCAAAGAAATCCTCAGCCATCTTGAGATGAGTTCTGCCAAACCAACCGAAGAGAAACAGAATGCACCCAAAGCCAAGAAAGCTCTTCCTGAGGCCAACTCACCTCAAATGAATCTCTTTGATTGATCGCTCAATTCTCGAAAACTGAGAGAATCTAGCAAACAAGCTCCTCTGATCCGGATGCCCAAGCGAACTAGGAATCACAAAGATTCGGGTGAATTGATCGGCCTCAAAATCATCAAAAATCACCAGTTACAATACCAGTGCTTTTTCTATTGAGACACTGGCGAATCAACCGTGACGTCTTTGACCCATTGCTCAACAAGTAAGCTTAGTCTGCCCACTATTTCAGGATGCTTTGTGGAAAGATTGTTCACCTCATTTCGGTCCTTCGCTAAATTAAAAAGGAGAACTTGCTTCTTTTTTTTCCCAACTGTCACCACCAACTTCCAATCGCCATCTCTAACCGCCAAGCTGCCACCGTGCTTCCAAAAAAGCGGCCTTCGGGTGATGGTCGCTCCCTTCAGAGCTTTTGTCACATCAATCCCGTCCAACTTTCTTTTAGGCTCGATCTCCCCCCCTCCCATCGAAACAAAAGTAGGGAGTAAATCCATCGTCAAAATCGGGGTCTGGCAGACCTCTCCTTTTGGCAATCGCCCAGGCCAGTTGAAGATCCCTGGAACCCTGTGCCCCCCTTCAAAGACTTGCCCTTTTTTTCCACGTAATCCGCCGGAGGAACCATCCGGCGCTGGCCCGTTGTCAGAACAAAATACGATTAAAGTGTTCTTTCTTAAATCAAGCTCTTCAAGCTTCGATACAATACGGCCCACTCCTTCATCCATAATTTCCACCATTTTAGAATAAACAGCCTTCCGGTCCACCTTCTGTTTAGGTTGGTCACGATTACCTTTCCCGATCACCCGGAAGCCAGGAGTCTCCCGATCCTGCAACGGGTAGTGGGGCGCGCCGTGATGCAAAACTAGGAAAAAAGGCTTGTCCTTTTTACGATCGATAAAAGAGAGCGCATCTTCCGTAATCAGATCGGTAATATAACCAGGTTCATCTTCCTTTTTGTCACGCTTCCACCAATCAAAATACCCTTCTTGATCGATGTGGCGATGGTAGTCAACGTTACCCGAAACGAAGCCTTCAAATTCATCAAATCCTTGATGAATGGGATTATATTTCGCCGGATATCCTAGATGCCACTTCCCAAACAAAGCTGTTGCATAACCGAACTCCTTCATGGCCTCCCCCAGCGTCCATTCCTTGAGGGGCAAACCCGTATCACGATGAGACTTTGCCGTAATGACCCCGCCTACGCCACTCCGCTGCTGATAACGTCCTGTCATTAAAGCAGCCCGAGTTGGAGAGCAGACTGCTCCGTTCGAATGGAAATCAAGACACTTCACTCCTGTCGAAGCAAGCTTATCGAGATGTGGAGTCTGGGTCGTTTTACTTCCATAACACGACAAGCCACCGTAGCCGAGATCATCGGCCATAATGAAAACGATATTCGGTTTCTCTGTCTCAGCAAAAGCGACCCAAGGTAAAAGGGCCCAAGACCCAATACGTGTTTGAAGTTTCATCATCCTATTTCTTTTTTGAATTTTTTCTGGAAGCTCCAGGCCCCCATCGCGGTTCCTCCAATTGCTTCTCCCAATCATTAAGCTTTCTCAACATTGTTTCCAGCACCTCACCATTTTCGTTCGCCAGATCTTTAGACTCGCCGATATCCTTGCTCAAATCAAAGAGTGCGGGTTTATCTCCAGACTTGCGATCATGAATAACTTTCCATTTTCCTTCCCTCATAGCCCGAGGACCATCACTCCCACCCTGCCTCCAAAACAACGGCCTAGGCGCTTCCACCACCGCTCTCGTCTTTAGCTTCTCACCAAGTAGCGCCAGAAAACTTCTTCCATCAAGATTCCAATCCAAAGACACCTCACCACCCGCTGCCTCAATCAAGGTCGGCAGAAGATCAAGCGCGATCACCGGCTGATCAATGACTCTTCCAGCTGGTATTTCACCCCTCCACCTCATCACCCAAGGAACCCTCACACCACCTTCCCACAAAGTCCCTTTCTTTCCCTGAAGTGGGGAATTATTAGCTCCATTTGCAGTCTGCCCACCATTGTCATTGGTAAATAAGACAATCGTATCCTCATCCAAACCTTCTGCCTTCAAGCAATCCAACACCTTCCCTACATTATCATCAAGGCTCACGACCAACCCGGCATAGCTTGCTCTCCTCTTCTGATCAATATGAGCCACTCTCTTCACATCTTCTGGCTTGGGCTGAAGAGGCCCGTGGGGTGAAGTGAAAGAGACGAAAAGAAAAAACGGCGCTTCTTTATTCTCACGGATGAAGCGACAAGCCGCATCACCAAAACGATCGGTCACGTAGCCATCTTCTTGAGTAATCCTCCCATTCTCTTGAATCACTCGGTGGGCGCTGGGTTTCGGTATTTCATAATAAGGTCGTGAACCTTGTAGAAGACCATAAAACCAATCAAACCCACGTTTATTGGGGTGATATTCTTCGGGATATCCAAGATGCCACTTACCAACCAGCCCCGTAGTATAGCCCAAGGATTTGAGGTGTTTGACTCCGAATTTCTCCTTCAAATCCAAGCCGCTTTGAAAGCCAGGAGGAAGATTATTATCATACCCAAATCTCTGTTGATAACGTCCGGTCATTAAACCTGCGCGGGAGGGCGAGCACACCGAACCCGCCATGTAAGCATTTGTAAACCTTGCACCTTCCTTTGCGATACGATCGATATTGGGCGTTAGTTTCTTCATATCCGCCGCGCAATTGGGCTGAAAACCAAAATCAGCATATCCCGCATCATCAGAGTAGAGGATAATAATGTTTGGCTGCGCCGATCCCACGGACGAGGCCACAAGGAAAGCACTCAGAATTCTCAAAATCATATTTTCGATCATGACCAAGAATCTGTTTGCGACAATCTCCTAAAAAACAACTTCATCCTCACCAAGGATCTGTATCTCAGTCTCGAGAACCACACCCCTATCTTCCTTTGCCTTCGCTTTGATCTTCTCGATTAACGAAAGGACATCAAAAGCACTGGCCTTCCCTCGATTAACGATAAAATTACCATGCTCCGGCGACACTTCGGCCTTACCTACCCCAGTCTCTTTCAAGCCCATCTCATCAATCAATTGACCCGCGCCACAGACTGCGGGGTTTTTGAATGTGCACCCAGCACTCGCAGCCTTCGGCTGGGTCGTATTGCGATGATGGCGAGATTCATTAAGCTTATCCTGTATCGCTTGTTGATCTGAGAGAACTCCAGCGAAGGTCGCCTTCAGAGCATAATTCCGGCGAAGCTCGGGGACGTTGCGGTAATAGAATTTTATCTCATCACGCTTGCGCGTTCTAATCTCTCCATCCTCATCCAAAAAAGTTACTGCGACAACTTGATCGAAAGTTTCCACACCCATTGCTCCGGCATTCATACGCAGTCCGCCTCCGACATTCCCCGGGATTCCTTCCATCCATTCAAATCCTCCAATGCCGTGCTCACGTGCTATACTGGCAACCTTTTTGAAGCGAACTCCAACACCTGCCGTGATCGTAGTCCCCTCAACAGTGACCGCAGAAAAAGCACCGCCTGCCGGATGAATAACAGCCCCACGAATTCCTCCATCTCGAATCAACAGATTAGATCCACGCCCCACAATTCGCACTGGAATCCCCCGAGCTTTGCAGAAAGAAACAGAATCGGCTAATTGTTCAAATTCCGATGGCTCAATCCAAAACTGAGCCGGGCCTCCAACGCGCATCGTACTATGACGCGACATCGGTTCGTAAAGTTTGATTGCCGAGACTTTCGTTTCATTCCGGATTTCTTCTAAAACTTTAAGATCGCGGATGATCTTATTGCCAGCTTCATGAACATTTCCAGCCCCCAAAGTTAGAAAAAGATCACCCTCCGCTAGAATATTCCCCACCGCGTGATGCGCGGTTGAAAGATCCGGGACGAAGGACGCCTTCGTAGAGCCGTTGGCTAAAATTGCATCAACAATTGTCTGCCCACTCACACCAGGAATAGGATCTTCGCTGGCCGCGTAAATATCAGTCACGAAAACTAGATCGGCAGCTTGTAAGGTCTTACCAAAATCATCAGCTAGCTTATGAGTCCGGCTATAGCGATGAGGCTGGAAGAGCACAATCACGCGGCCCGGCTCGTAACTACGAGCAGTCTGCAAGGTAGCTGCAACCTCCGTCGGATGATGTCCATAATCATCCACAATACGATATCGCTTGCTCAGATGCTTGGTTTCGAATCGTCTCTTAGCACCCGCAAAAGAACTAAGGGCCTGATTCATTTTTGAAAAATCAACCCCACAACTTGAAGCCACTGCGATTGCTCCCAAAGCATTCAATACATTATGTAGACCAGGAATACCAAGTTGAACCCTGCCCAGCTCCTGACCTTTATAGTTGACCGTAAAACTCACTGTTCCGATCTGCCCAGAAAGATCAGTCGCAGTCCAATCGGCCTCCTTCCAACCATACGAAATGGAATTATCTCGTGTTCCGCAAAGCTGAGTCGCTTCTTCACACTCACAGCAATAAAAAATGGAACCCGAAGTCTGGTTCAACAAGTTATTAAAAACCTCACGGATTTGCGCAATCCCTCGCGTGTAGTGGTCAAGATGCTCTTCCTCGACATTCAGCACAATTGCGTGTTTTGGATGATACAGAGCCAACGTGCCATCCGATTCATCACCCTCCGCCACCAAATACTCACCATCTTGGTTCCATTCGGCATTAGAACCCAAAACTGGGATCTCCGCCCCCACATAATGACAAGGCATAAGATCTCCTTGGCGAAGAATATGCGCGATCATTGCCGAAGTAGTTGTCTTCCCATGGGTGCCCGAAACCACTACTCCTGCCTTTGTGTGAAGAATAGCCGCTAGGCATTCTGCTCGCCGAAAGGTCGCAATCTTCTGAGCTAAAGCCTCGGAAAGGGCGGGGTTTGTCGAACGAATCGCTGAGGAATAGATCACCGCATCCGCACCCTTGACGGCTTCCCCTGAATGCGGAGTAGAAAAATCGAGCCCTAACTTACGGAGACGCTCCGTCTCCCCAGAAGTCACTCGATCGGATCCGCTAACCCGATGGCCCATCTGAATCAAGAGCCGAGCTAACCCACTCATACCCGAACCTGCCACGCCGATTAAATGAACCCGGAGTGGTTGTTCCGGATTTAAAATTTTCTCGCTGAATTGCTCAATAGTCATCCTTCAATAACGTTAACGATTTGGGCCGCGGCGGCGGGATTCGTGAGATTCAGCATCGATTCCGACATATTTTTAAGAATTCCATCATCGATTTCAGACAACATGTCAGTGATCGTTTTAGCCTCGAGATCTTTCTCATGAATTAAGATCGCAGCCCCTGCTTTTTCGAAGACGCGGGCATTAGCTGTTTGATGGTCATCAGCAGCGAAGGGGAACGGCACCAAAAGCGCGGGCAACCCTGCATGGCTCAACTCTGTCAGAGACGAAGCCCCAGATCTCGCCACACAAAAATCACTCACCGCATAGGCTGCCGCCATACCTTCACAAAATGCGAGTACCTTGTAACCATCACGCTTGCCCACCTGTTCAGAAAGACGTTCAAAGTCTGCCTGCCCAGTCAAGTGAAGAACCTGCCATGCCGTGCCCTCCGTTCCTTCGGCAACTAGTTCATTAAGACGTCGCGCACCCTGTGACCCCCCCATCACGAGGAGCGTTTTCTTTAATGGATCAAGACCGAATTTTTCGCATACCGTTTGGCGTGATGGAAGCTTCTCAAGCTCGTCACGAACCGGAGTGCCGGTATGAATCACCTCGATATCAGGAAAGTAAGCTGAAGCTTCCTCCAATCCCACCAAAACCGCAGTACAACGCTTGGCCGTCATACGATTAGAACGCCCAGGAATAGCATTGGAGTCATGCACATAGGTTCGAAGTCCTTTTTTTGACCCAGCGACTACCGGAGGAAAAGAAGTAAACCCTCCCATTCCAAGAACCACATTTGCTTCCTCACGATCAATGATAAGGCCGCACACCTTGATTGTCTTGCGCAGACGCCACAGAAAAGAAACCATTTTGAGCGAAAACGTCGGCGGCTTCGCAATGGCCCTGACAGTCTCAAAACGAAGATCCGAGTATTTTTGGGAAGCCTGAGCATCGACTTTCTTTTCAGAAATCAGAAGCAGGACCTTGTGCCCCCGTGCCTTAAGCTCTTGGGCAACAGCGATTCCAGGAAATAAATGTCCTCCGGTTCCGCCGCAGGCGATTATGATTTTTTGAGAATTAGACACTAGCTACGCCAAAACCTAGGGCCTGAGATCAGTTTTTTGAACTTCGAAATGCAGGAAATATCGCCTTTCTGTCGCAAGCAGCTTATTAACATTTAGCTTCACCCAAAAAATTAGCCAATCAGTGATCCAAAACATTCAGCCAAACTTCCTTCGACAAACAGCGCTCTGATTTGGTTCAGAGTAAATTAAGTATTTCATCTTTTGAGACCGCTCCAGATAACCGCCACGCTAGCGGCGCTTTCTTGGGTATTCTCATTCCGGAAGGTCGTACCTAGCCCTTTTTAAGCCACCCACCCTGATGCTTGATCGTCGCGCTTTCAAATTTACCGAAAAAAAGTATCGTTTCCTCCAATAAACTCATGACCACCACTGAGAAAACAAAACAGTATGTCCTAGAAACCTATGGGAGATTTCCCCTTACCGTAACCCGCGGTGAAGGCACTAGAGTGTGGGATGAGCTTGGTCGTGAATATCTCGACTTCTGCTCAGGTATCGCGGTTTGCTCGCTGGGGCATTGCCACCCCGCCTTGACACAAGCCATCGCGGAACAATCGGAAACTCTGATGCATTGTTCCAATCTCTACTACATCGAGCAACAGGCTGACCTTGCTAAGCTCATTGTGGAAAAGGTCGTCGGACATCCGGGCAAGATCTTCTTCTCCAACTCCGGAGCGGAAGCGAATGATGGGCTCATCAAATTCGCACGGAGATTTGGGCAAGCCACCGGGCGCTACGATGTCATCACCTTCAACAAGTCCTTCCACGGTCGGACTATTGGAGCCATGACTGCGACCGCCCAGGCCAAAATCCACGAAGGCTTCGATCCTCTTCCGACCGGCTTCACTTACGTTGAGCCCAACGACCTTGATGCTGTCCAAGCCGCGCTCACTGACAAGACCATCGCCTTCCTCCTCGAGCCCATCCAGGGCGAAGGGGGGGTGAACCCGATGACCAAGGAATTTCTCGAAGGCCTTGCTGCTCTCGCTCAGAAAAAAGACCTCCTCCTTCTCCTCGATGAAGTACAATGCGGATTCGGTCGAACTGGCGATCTTAACGGCTACGACACGATCGCCCCCGGCCTTGTCCCCGATGGCATCTCGTGGGCCAAAGGCATGGGCGGTGGCTTCCCAATCGGCTCATTCTATGTTGCCGAAAAACACGCCCACCTCCTCGGCCCCGGCAGTCATGGCTCAACCTATGGAGGCAACGCCCTCGCCTGCGCCGCCTCCAAGGCGGTCATCGAAACTATTATCGCGGAGAATCTTACCGAGAACGTCAAAACACGAGAAGCCCAAGTCCGAAAGATCATCGAGAGCTGGAATCATCCTGCCATCACCGAAGTTCGCGGATACGGTCTCCTTCTCGGAATCGCATTAGACTTCGATGCTCTTGTTGTCCCTGAAGGCAGCATACCATCCATTCTCCTGTGCACGGCCCTCATTAAGAAAGGTCTTTTAGTTCCACCGGCTGGCCCCGAAATCGTCAGACTTCTGCCTCCTCTCAATGTCAGCGCCGATGAAATAGACCAAGCACTCAAGTTGATCAAAGAAGCCCTCGACGCTCACCTCAAATCCTAGCCCTCCACTTCCCCATGCCTTCCACCCGACGCCAATTCCTCACTTCAAGTCTTATTATGGGAACCAGTATCCAATCAGTTCGAGCTAAAGCCGCACCCGGTGAACCGCTCATCGTTTCAACCTGGCCCTTTGGGAAAGTAGGTAATGATAAAGCTCTCGACACACTAAAAAACAAAGGCTCTCTTTTGGATGCAGTTGAACAAGGGATTCGCGTGGTGGAATCTGATGAGAAAAATCGCTCGGTTGGAATCACCGGTCTCCCCAATGCTGCCGGAGTGGTCCAACAAGATGCCTGCATCATGAACGGATCAGACCACAACGCCGGGAGCGTAGCCGCCATCGAAGGAATTCTTCATCCCATCACTGCCGCCCGACGGGTCATGGAGAACACTCCTCACGTCATGCTCGTTGGCGACGGAGCTCGAGAATTTGCGATCAGGGAAGGACTGGAATCGATCAAGGTCGATTCTCAAAAACTCCATAAAGAATGGCATCAAAAACAAATCCAACTCATTCCCAACAAACGCCCCAAAGACAACCATGACACCGTCGCCTTACTCGTCCTCGACCGTAAAGGTCACATCGCCGGTGGCTGCTCTACCAGTGGCTGGGGTGGCAAACTCCCAGGCCGCGTTGGCGACTCCCCAATCATAGGAAGTGGGCTCTACGTCGACAATGAAGTTGGAGCCGCTGGTGCCACTGGCTTGGGAGAAAACGTTATGCGTTACTGCGCGTCCTTCATGGTGGTGGAGTATATGCGACAGGGACTTCATCCGGAAGAAGCCTGTGTTAAAACGATTCAACGTATCGCCTCCATTGACCCAAAATCAGCCGAAGATCTTCACCTAAACTTTATTGCCCTCGATAAAAAAGGTCGCTTTGGAGCAGCCGGTTCCGGCTCCGGCTTTCAATATTCGGTTACCACTCCCAATTTTAGCAAGGTCTTCGAAGGTTCCGCCTTGAGCAAAAAAGACGTTGGCCCAGAAGGAGGTAACACCAAATAATTCGAAAAACTAAAATCGAAACCTACCGAGAAAATTGCTCGATCTGATGAAATGAATAAAAAGAAATTCCAGAAAATTGACTTTTGTTATTGCGAAACAGTCTCAATAAGATTTGTTGTTTCTAGCAAATGCCCAAATCAGCGACAGATCTTGAACTCGATTCCGCTCTGACCCTCAGTCAGGCCGCAATCGGTTGTGATTTCCAGATTCGCCAAGTCGAGGGTCCGGCTTGCAGCCAGCTTCGTGACATCGGTTTCTGTGAGCAAATGCGCGTAAAAAAGCTGACGAATGGTCGTAACATGCTCTGCACGGTTTGCGGAACCCGCCTCGCCCTAAGCAAGGATCTGGCAGACCAAATCCAAGTTGTTCCTGCTTAGATCACCCATCTGATGAGCAGCTCATCCATCGAGGCGAGAATTGCGTTGGTCGGAAATCCCAACGCAGGAAAGACCACCCTTTTCAACGCCCTCACCGGGCAAAACCAAAAAGTCGGTAACTACACCGGTGCTACCGTCTCTCGAAAATCCGGAACTTTCTTCACGCCTCACGGGCATAAGTTCGAACTCATCGACCTTCCTGGTGCCTACTCCCTAGATCCCAATTCACCAGACGAAGAAATTACCCGGAATGTCCTCATTGGTGATCAGGAAGATGAGGAAACCCCCAACCTCATCCTCTGTGTTCTCGATGCCACCCACCTCGAACGTCATCTCTACCTGCTCATCCAAGTTATCGATCTTGGCTATCCCATCGTCGTCGCTCTGAACAAAACCGACAGCGCCGAATCCCAAGGACTCCGCCTTGATCCCACCGCGCTAGGTGAAAGATTCGGCGTCCCGTTCGTCGCGATTTCCGCGATGACCGAGCGTGGCATCACACAGCTCAAACAGGCTCTCCGCCATCCTTTCCCCTCTCCTCCAGGCAGACTTTGGAAAGGTCCCGCCGAACTGGAAGAAGCCATTAAAAAATCAACCAAACTCGCCGAAACCAACAGAGAAAATAATCCTGCTGCATCCGGCTTAATGGCAGTGGTGAAAGATAACCCGGAAGCTAAGGAGTTCATTCAGAAGGCCCGCTTTGAATATATCCACCGCGCAGTCGAAGTCGGGCTCCAACGCCCCAATGAAGAATTACTCGCGCTCACAGACCGTATTGACGCCCAGACGCTCCATCCAATCAAAGGTTGGTGTATCCTTACGGCCCTGATGATCACCGTCTTTTGGTCGATCTTCAAGTTTGCCGAAATGCCCATGGGGTTGATCGAAGAAGGGCAGGAAACACTTCAAGGGTGGGTGAGAGATTTTATTGGCGAGGGGGATTTTCAGAGTCTCATCGTCGATGGCATCATAGCCGGAGTCGGAGGGGTCCTCGTCTTTCTTCCACAGATCATTCTCCTCTTTTTCTTCATCAGCCTTCTTGAAAGCACTGGCTATATGGCACGCGCAGCTTACTTGATGGATGGGGTTATGAACAAAGTCGGCCTCAGCGGAAAATCGTTTCTCCCCCTTCTTTCAGGCTACGCCTGCGCTATTCCCGGCATCATGGCCACTCGCACTATTCCGAATAACAAAGAACGCCTCGCTACTATTCTCATTCTCCCGTGGACCTCATGCACAGCACGACTTCCAGTTTACACCCTCATTATTCCTTTGATATTTGTAGGAGCCCTTCAGCAAGGTCTCGCGCTCTTCGGCATCTATGCATTAGGCACAATCACGGCTCTTCTCGCTGCAAAAATCCTCAAACCCCGACTCGGTAAAACCGAACCCTCCCAATTCCTTCTCGAGCTCCCTCCCTACCAAAAACCACAATGGAGACACATCCTACAACAGGTCAGTGAGCGAGCCTTCGCCTTCATCAAAAAAGCGGGCACCGTTATCCTCGGGCTCAGTATTATTCTTTGGTTTCTCGAGACCTATCCCAAGAGCGACTCGGATGACCCCATCGTTCAGCAGGCCGAATCCTTTAACGGTCAAATCGGCGAGATCATAGAACCCGTAGTCGCTCCACTAGGTTGGGATACCCGCATGGGAACCGCCATGATTGCATCCTTCGCCGCGCGCGAAGTTTTTCGTTCCTCCATCGCCATTTCATACGCTACCGATGAAGAAGATGGGAAAGAATTGCGTGACAAGCTATCTGCCTCAACCCACTCCGATGGAACCGCCCTCTATACTCCTCTTGTGGGACTCTCTGTCATAGTCTTCTTTATCTATGCCCTACAATGCCTCCCCACCACTGTAATTGTCCGACGTGAAACTGGCTCTTGGAAATGGGCTCTTAGCCAACTCGCTGGTATGACAATCTTCGCCTACCTCGCTGCTTTGCTCGTTTATCAAACAGGCAAACTGCTAGGTTATTCCTGACACCATGGATTGGCAAACTCCAGCAGCTCTGGGTATCGTTGCCCTCACCGTCATCCTCTTTTTCGCAAAGCGGAAGAAAAACTCCTGCCGCAACGGAAGTTGTGCCTGCCCCAAAGACCCCAGAAAATAGGGCCCCTTCTTCGTGGCGAGCCCAAGATTCACTCCACATCGTGTTCCTCTCAATGAAGGTTATTGCTCTCCTCCTCTCCACTCTCTGCCTCCTCGACGCGAAAGTCTCTTGGAAAAGTGCGCTCAACCAAAAATTAAATTGGTATGGCTCACCTGAAGCACGGGAGCTTGCCAAGAAGGTCATGCTCTATCAGCGCGACAATGGTGGCTGGCCCAAGAATCAGGACTTCTCAAGAAAAATTGATACAGCCGATCTTAAAGAACTCACCCAGCAACGTAGTAACCTTAAGGATACCACCATCGACAACGGGGCAACTTACACCCCACTTAAATATCTGACTCGTGTCTGGCAAGCCCAGGCAAGCCCCGGGCTTGAAGCCTCCCTCCACCGCGGCATAGCCTTTCTCCTTAGGAGCCAATACAACAACGGCGGTTGGCCCCAGCGACCCCATAGTTCCGGCTACGGCCTTCACATCACTTACAACGATGGCGCAATGATTGGCGTCATGTCCTTCCTTAGAGATCTTGAAAAAGATCCCATCACTTTCCTGAGAGAGGATGAAAAATCCTCGATCATGAACGCACTTAATCTTGGCCTTAATTGCATCCTCCAAACCCAAATCTATATCCATAGAAAACCTACCGTTTGGTGTGCCCAGCATGATGCCAAAACCCTTTTGCCTGCTCAAGCCCGCTCATACGAACATCCTTCCTTCAGCGGTGCAGAAAGTGCAGGTATCGTGAAGTATCTCATGGAGATTCAAGAACCCTCTAACGAGGTTCTTGAATCAATCAGCGGAGCAATTACTTGGTTTCGACAGAAGCAGATCAATGGCATCAGGATCATCAAAAAAGATGGAGATAAAACCATCGTTCAAGATGATAATGCGCCGCCTCTTTGGCCACGCTTCTCCGATCTTCAGACCGGAAAACCTATCTTTTCTGGTCGCGACGGAATCATCAAATCTTCAATTACCGAAATAGAAGCCGAACGCCGTAACGGCTACGCTTGGTATGTTGGAAATCCACGATCTATTCTCAACGACCACGATCATGATCGTTAAAACGCACCCAACTCTCTTAAGCAGAGCACAACCCGATTTTCCACGTCCGATTGCGCCCGGTCCAAATCAAGTATAACACTCCAGTCGTTGAGCCCCTCTTCATCGACCAGGATCTGCTCCAAACGATCACCTTCGATACGGAGATACGCCGAGCTTCGCGCCTCAGGGTCCATGCGGATAATCCCATGCTCCTCAAAATACCCCGTCATCATCTCACGAAGCTCGAAAGCCTTGCTCCCCACCAAGTCGGCGGCGGCTTCATAATTCTCACGTGAAATCTCCTTCACAAAATCAAAAACAACTCTTCGAGTCGCTCGCACAAATTCGGCTTTTCGCCTCGTGTAAGGAACCTCCTTGACCGAAGCCTTCTCAACGACTTCCTCGTGATCTCGCAATCTCTCCCACTCATCAATCAAACTGGAGTCAACCCCACGGACTATTTCTTCTAGGAATGACTCAGCCTCCTCAACCTCTTCGGTTTTCAGAGAAGGAGGCACCGTTTGCACAAGAACCTTATAAACCTCAGAAAGGTGGCGAAGCAAAACTGCTTCACTCCTTTCGAGTCCATAGCTTTTTATATAATCCTCGAATGAGAACCACCCCTCGAACATTTCCCGCACGATGGACTTGGGTCTAACTCCCGCCTCCTTGGCCCAAGGATTAATAAGAACGAAATCATTATAAGTCTGATAAATAAAATCCTTACCTGGCTTCGGATGCTCCACTTCCTCAAGAGCCTCCAAACGATCATCGTAATCCACGCCATCTGCCTTCATCTGCGCAACCAGAGCCGTCTTGATTTTATCAACTTGCTTTCGAATCACCACTGTTGGGTCTTCCAAAATAGCCTCGATAAGCGACAGCATATTGGCGACGTAATCAGGCGCCTCACTATCCAATTTTGGGATCGTTTCAATAAGGTAAAGACCAAGAGCCTGATTCATTGTAAAATCATCCTGCAATTCTACGTTTAACTCCACCTTGGCCAAGGTCGTGCGTTTCTCCTTCGGAATGATCGTAAGAACCTTCCCTTCCACCAAACCACGAAAAAGAGCAAAGGCTTGTCTTCGGAGAGTCCTCTTCCTTCCCGGTGGCTCGTGACACACATTGATGATTCTGCGTAGCTCCGCACAGCCATCTTCGCCTCCTCTTGAAAGAATATTGAGCAAAGTGCCATGACGGATACTAAAACTGGAAATCAACTTCTCTGGCGGAGCACTTTGCAGTTTTGCATAGGTCCTCTCATCCCAATTTACAAAACCCTTCTCCGGTGGTTTCTTTTTCTGCGCCTTACTCTTTTTCCCCTTCGCCGCAGCCTTGGCGTCAGCCTTCAAATTCTCAATAAAATATTCAGGAGCCTGAGCCACAACGTAGCCAATATTATCAAATCCCCGCCGCCCCGCTCTACCGCAAATCTGACGGAAGTCGCGAACTGCTAGAATATTCGTAGTTTGTCCTCCGAATTTATAAAGCTGGGTGAAAAGCACAGTACGGATAGGCACATTCACTCCTACCCCTAGCGTATCAGTCCCACAAATCACTTTCATGAGCCCCCGCTGCGCCAGTTTTTCGACAAGAACCCGATACTTAGGTAATAACCCCGCATGGTGAATCCCAAGACCGTGCCGGAGAAGCTTCTTCACCTCTTTCCCATAAGGGCTCTTAAAATCAGCATCCTTAAGAACTTCAGAAATAGCGGCTTTCTCTTCTTTCGAACAAAAGTTCCGACTCATCAAATTTTGCGCCGTGCGAGCACAGGACAACTGCGTGAAATGAACGAGATAAATCGGAGCTTTATCAGAACTAACCAGCTCTTCGATCTGATCCTCAAGAGAGGTTGTGCTGTAAGAAAACTCCAAGGGCACCGGACGCTCTTCCGATTTCACTAAAACTGTCTCTACTCCCGTGAGTTCAGTTAATTCTTTTTGAAATACTTCGGTCTCTCCCAAAGTCGCCGACATTAAAAGAAAGCGAGCCTGAGGGAGGGTCAAGAGAGGGATCTGCCACGCCACCCCTCGTTCATGGTCCGAATAATAATGAAATTCGTCCATAATCACCTCATCCACCTTTGCAAGTGATCCCTCTCTCAAGGCCATATTAGAAAGTATCTCCGCCGTGCAGCAAATTACCGGGGCCTCGGAGTTCACCGTAGCATCTCCAGTAATCATTCCCACTTGCTCCGGACCAAATGTTTCACACAACGCAAGAAACTTTTCGTTAGCAAGCGCCTTAATTGGAACCGTATAAAATGACCTTCGTCCCTGACAAATTGCTCGAAAATGAAGCGCGAGGGCTACCAACGACTTCCCCGATCCTGTTGGAGTATTAAGAATGACATTCTTTCCCTCGTATAGCTCAAGGATAGCCTCTTCTTGATGGTCATAGGGCTCGGTTCCACTTTCGATGAGATACTCGAGAAAAGCATCGAGCACTTCGGAACTCGATGACGCATCATTTACGATTGAAGGATCCAACTGCGGCACGACAAAAAAGTGGCCATCTCACCCCATAAGTAAAGTCCCTCCTAATCACTCCCTGATCGACACCACTCAAATTTCATCTAAACCTTTCCCCATGAAGGCAAAAAACTTGCTTATTATGTTGATTGCCACTGCCGGACTCGCAGTCGCACAAACTGACGCCAAAAACAAAATCGCGGACCAAATTAGCGAACTCATCGAAATCCAAGATGCTGCCGCTAAAAAGTTCATGGACGAAGTTCGGGCCCTTCCTCGTGAAAAACAGCGAGAAGCCTATCAAAAAGGCTATCCAAAATTCGACGACACCATTGAGGCGCTCTACACTCTTGTGGAAGAAAGCCCCGCCGAGGCAGCGAGCCTTAAGGCTATTTCTTGGATCTCCAGTCACAGTCAGGGCAAAGAATTAAAGGCCGAAATTTTTTCCGCCCTTGAAAAGCATCATCTGGATCACAGCGAATTATCAGAAGTCATTCTCTCGCTCTACGGAGCTAAGGGAGAAAACACCCAAGCCTTTCTCTCGACCGTCGTTGAAAAAAGCAAAGCTCAAGACGCTCGAGGATCCGCGCTCTACATGCAAGCCGTCCAGATTGAACGCGACACAGCAAAAACTGCCCGATATAAAGCCCTCGTCGAAAAACTGAATGCCGAGCATGCCGACTTTGAAGTCAGAGGCCGTAAGGTTGGCGCGATGATGAAAGCGACACTTGAAGCGAAAGAAAAATTGGCGATTGGAAAATCAGCCCCTGAAATCATCGGGAAGGATGTCGACGGAAAGGAAATGAAGCTCTCTGATTACAGGGGCAAGATCGTTGTCCTCGATTTTTGGGGTGACTGGTGAGGCCCTTGCCGCGCTATGTATCCTCACGAGCGGTCGCTCGTTGAAAGATTAAAAGACAAGCCCTTCACTATTCTTGGAGTCAACAGCGACTCTTCCAAAAGATACAAGAAGGCGATTGAAGAAAACAATATTACTTGGCCCTCATTCTGGGACGGCGGAAGAACCGGCGGCCCAATCGCCACCGCTTGGGCCGTCCGTGGTTGGCCTACGATTTACATCATCGATGCCAAAGGCGTAATTCGATTCAAAAATACTCGAGGAAAAGCCATGGACGAGGCTGTAGATAAGCTCCTTGAGGAAATGGAAAGTGAGTAAATCACTACGAGTGACCAGCTTAATCAAAAGTCATCTTCGAAATTTGAGCCCCACGCAACGCGTAGGGCTTTTCAGATTCGGATTCTTTGTCCCACCGAAGGCAATCAAAATTGGAGCTGCCATCATATCACCTCGGTCTTGAACAAGCGGAATCCCCGCTTTTCATAATTTCCAAGTGCATGAGGATGATCCTCACTACAGGTATGCAACCATACCCTCTGAGTCCCTTTGATTTTCCAAGCCTCTCGAATCGCCAGAGAAAGCACCCCTCCTCCAATTCCCTTTCCAATCATCAAAGGCAGCAGCCCAAAATAAACGATTTCTATATTCCCTCCTTCCTGAATTTCCATCTCTACATAGCCTGCTGCTTCAGCTCCAAGGCGAGCTATCCAGGTCCTTAGGTTCTCACGGCTCACCCATTTCTCCCATTGATTGTCTGTCCAATTCAGGCGGTCAACCCATTGCCAATCCCCACCGACCTCCCGATAAAATTGAGTATTGATGGCCGCATCGTCGGTCGGTTCTAAGCTCAAATTTGTGACCACTTCGGAAGGAATGAATTCCTCCTCTTCCGTAATTTCTAGATACCAAACTTTGATTCCCCTCACTCCTTGAGTTGACACAGTAAGACGTGACTCGTCACGCCTTACTTAAAGTAGAAAAGTTCAACCTCAATTCATCGATGCTAGGCTAGCTCAGAATTAAAAAAACCTTGGAAAAATGAGTCTGCAGCAAAGCCCCCTCCCATGAATTACTGAAGCTGTGTGAGTATCTCCATGATAAGATCGCCACTTCGATGATCAAAGATGGACTGTTGACGCAACCACCGGGCAACTTTTAAAAGGTCTGATTCGGAAAGCCCAAGATCACTGAACGATGAACGATCAAAATTCGGCCCCGTGTTTACTGCACGGAAAACCTCAAGATATTTCCTTCCCGGCTGACCCAACCGAGACACTTTGAGATACTCCCCGTAAGTAACCTCGTCGAATTCCTCCCAAAAATCATCGGGCATATTCTCAATTTGTAGCCTTGCCGCTGTTGTCGTATCAAGAAATACACCCATCTCGGCAGCTGCTGCTTGCACTTTCATTGGCAACGGAAAGGCATCCTGAAAGTCTTCAGTTACAATCGCCACCACTTCGAAGCCATCCTTCTTTTCCCAAATTACCAGATGGAAAAATTGATCAAGCTTCTCCGCTAATTGTGACAACTCTAAGATTTTCATTGAGAAGAATCGAACAAGTCACGCACTGAATCCCGCTTCAAAGCAAGCTCCCGCCATTCATTTACTAAACGGCTTTCCTGAATCACTCCGCACCCACTCGGAAGCGCAAAATCATTCCCTTTCCAAGACACCATTCGGATTGCCACCAAGGCTTCAAAATCACCATCCCTCAACAATCCAAAAGGTGCTCCAAATTCTACCGGACAATCCAATCGCTCACGCCAGTCTTTGAGTTGCGCAATAGTTTCTGGAGTCCGAGGCAAAGGACCGAGGGCTGGCGTTGGGTGCAAGCGCTCGATCAAGGTCTTCGTCTCCTGATATTGGTAGAGTTCAACATTGATAAGCGTTTGAAAATGTATCAAACGACCCAAATCGAGGATGTCTCGGACGCGCCTTACCACCATCCCAAGATCTGAGAGCTTTGCAATCAAGGTTTGCGCGACAAACTCATGTTCACGAATTTCTTTATCATCGACCGCAAAAAGTCTCTGCTCCTCGCTTCGCGCCGTCCCAGCTAAGGCCATCGTGTATATCCGGCCGTCAAAATAGCGAAATAAAACCTCTGGAGTTGCTCCCAAAAAACCCTCTTCTTCTCCAATCCAGCCATACGGCCGGAGAGATTTGGGTATTTGAAACAAAGAAGCCAGAAGCGTATCTGGCGAACAATTACCCTTCCCCTTTTCAGTCACAACAGGGACCGACTTTTCGATCATTCCTTGCCCGATCGCTCCAGAAACCTCGCGGAAAACCTCCGCGAATCTTACGGGATCTGGCTCCTCCCATTGAATTCGGCACTCTCCTGAAACGGGCGCCTTGTTTAGGACTTCAACCCGATTCGGAACAAGCCATGGCTTTTTCTTACTCAGCGAAAAATCATTCTTATAGAAAGCGACCCCTCCGGCGGGTGGCTCTGCCAAGGCGGTAAATGGCCCATAGCCGACGAGAATATCGCCAGTCCGGGTCCCAAAAACCGCTCTCTCCATAATCGAACTACTCTACCACACCATTCTTAACCAGCTCCGCAAAACTTGCCGCCTCAAGACTAGCTCCCCCGACGAGGGCCCCATCAATGTCTTTCTGGCCAAGAAGTTCAGCTGCATTATCGGGTTTCACCGAACCACCATACTGGATACGAATTTTTTCCGAGATTGAAATTCCATAAAGGTCCGTCAGCACAGACCGAACAAATTCATGAGCATCTTGAGCTTGCTGGGGTGAAGCTGTGACTCCAGTTCCAATGGCCCAAACGGGCTCGTAAGCAATCACAGTATCAAGAGCCTGCTTCTCGGTCACATTTTTCATACCTTCGGTAAGCTGATTACGAAGGATCTCTTCCAACTTCCCATCCTCACGTTCTAGGAGAGTCTCACCGATACAGAAGATCGGCTTCAACTCAACTTCGTGAGCTTTTAAAATCTTGGAGTTAATCAACTCGTCCGACTCACCATAAATAGCCCGTCGCTCCGAATGTCCAAGAATGACGTAGTTTACAAAAATCTCTTTTAACATGATGGCACTCACTTCTCCGGTGAACGCGCCATTATCCTTTTCGCTCATATTTTGCGCAGAGACCCGCACTTTGGAGTGAGCCAGCAGCTCCGTAGCCTTCGGGAGCGAAACGAAAGGTGGAGCTATCACGATGTCTACACCTTTGGGGAGATCAGAAAGTCTGCTCTCAAAACTCTTAATAAAGTCTTCGGTGTCGGATGGTCCCTTGTTGAGTTTCCAGTTGGCGGCGATGATCGGCTTCCTCATATCGACAATCGGCGTAACTCACTCGGAAGCTTTACGCAAGACTGTTCACACCGCATAAAATTGTGCCGTCTCGCTATAATTTGGGATTAGCTCCACCAATAAGGCCTTTTCCCCCACCTCCAAAGCGTCGAACCCCTCACGATTCTCAATCCGTAAATAATCCATATCCCACATGAGCGCCCAGCCCTTGAGATCAAACTCTTG
>UPTG01000091.1_pt1 | contig 75146 bp, 51 predicted proteins | sample 2160121 | NCBI WGS metagenome assembly UPTG01 (sample SAMN06266255, study PRJEB28933) | marine metagenome | isolation source: Columbia River Estuary | place: USA:Columbia River Estuary, USA | collected 2014-07-27 | reverse complement strand
ACTGCGATCTGAAAGAGTGGGAGAATAAACCAAAAGAACCACAGCCCAAAGCGGCTGAAGCACCGAAGAAAGAAGAAGAAGAAGAAGAAGAAGGAGAAGGAGAAGGAGAAGGAGAAAAGGAAGACCCTAAAAAAGAACCACAGCCAAAAAAAGAAGAGGAAACTAAAGAAGAGAAAGCTCCTGAAAAAAAGCCTCAGCCCAAAAAGAAGGAAGAGACTAAAGGAAAAACACTCCGTGAGACCCTTCAAGATAAATCAAATGTCGAAGTCTGGCATACCAAAGACACTGAAATTATGCCCCTGCAAAAGAAGCAGGCTTCGTCCCAAAAAAACCCAAGCCGAAAAGCAATGTGGTGGCTAGGTGAAGAATCAATTGTGCAACTTGGCAACGAGTTAACCGAAAAAATCGGAATCACCCGAAAAGGAAATCGAGCGATTGGAATCGACCGCACCCCTCACAAAGAAACCGCGATGTTTGGGCCCCGTCTGCAAGACGTATACAAAATCGACACCAAAACTGGGGAGCGGGAGAAAATTCTCGAAGGCCTCAAATATGTCCTATCGACAAGCCCCGACGGTCAAACCCTTCTCTACATGCGTAACGGGAAACTATGGGCCTACGACCTCGAAACGAACCAAGAGACGCACCTCGGTAAAGACCTTGATATCAAATTTTCCGACGAAGAAGACGACACTCTCGCCGTTGAAAAACGTCCGTATGGTCAGGGGATCTGGCTCAAGGATTCTTCGGCCTTCTTGATGTATGATCGCTATGACCTCTGGCTCATCTCCCCAGATGGCTCGTCCACTACCAAAATGACCAATGGTCGCAAAGATCGTATCCGCCATCGCCTCTCACAAGCCAACTTCTTAAAAGACAACGATGGTTTACTTGAACCTGATCAACCACTCTATCTCGCTCTCTATGGTGATCGCACCAAAAAGTCAGGATACGGAAAACTAGAAGCCATTCGCTCCAAAAAGCCCGTTGAAGTCTTAGTTTGGGAAGACAAAATGATTAGCTCGCTCACGCGTGCTAAAAATGTCGATCGTTACCTTTTTAGTATCGAAAGCGGTAATGATTCACCGGACATTTACGTCTCAGGCCCAAATCTTGCCCGGCGAAAACAGATCTCGAAAACTAACTTATTCCAAAAACAGTTCTATTGGGGACGCACCGAATTAATCGACTTCGAAAACAAGAATGGAGTCAAACTCCAAGGATCCCTCCGCTACCCTGCCAACTACCGTGCGGGGAAAAAATACCCCATGGTCGTCTACATTTATGAGAAACGATCCCAAGGACTCCATCGCTACGAAGTTCCAAGCGAAAAACACCCCTACAATCCCGCCGTCTTCTCCGCCGAGGGATACTTCGTCTTCCAGCCCGACATCGTTTACCGTCCTCAAGAGCCCGGAATCTCAGCTCTTGAGTGTGTCGTCCCGGCAGTCGAACAAATCCTCAAAACCGGAATGGTTGATGAAAATAAAGTCGGTCTGGTCGGCCACTCATGGGGCGCTTACCAAACTGCTTTCATCGTGACTCGGAGCGATCTCTTCGCCGCGGGCGTGGCGGGCGCTCCTCTCACCAATATGATGAGCATGTCGGTGAGCGTGTATTGGAATTCTGGTCAGACCAATGCCGCCATTTTCACCCAATCACAAGGCCGTATGGACAAACCTTTTTGGCAAGCCCCTGAAAACTATATTCGGAACTCCCCTATCCACGGACTCGATAACCTAAACACCCCACTTCTCATCGCATTCGGTGATAAGGATGGGGCCGTCGACTGGGGCCAGGGAGTCCAAATGTACAATGCCGCTCGCTGGGCTGGGAAAGAAAACCTCGTTATGCTAGTCTACCCGGGCGAGAATCACAGTCTTCGAAAAGAAGAAAACATGGTCGACTACCACTATCGTGTTCGCGAGTGGTTCGACACCCATGTCAAAGGCCACAAGGCCCCAAAGTGGATCACCGAAGGAAAATCATTCCTCGAAAGACAAAAAGAAAAAGAAGACAAGAAAGACAAGCCTCAGTCGAAAGCCGAAAGGATCTTCAAATCAACGAAAGAAGAGCCTCCCAAGAAAAGAAAGGCTTCCAGTTCAAAATAAAAAACGAAGTAATTATGAGACTTCAGAACCAAATCATCCTCATCACTGGCAGCACCACCGGGATCGGCGCCGCGATGGCCCGCCTTTTTGTGAAGGAAGGTGCCAAGGTCATTCTCCATGGACGCAATATCGAACGAGCCAATGCCCTCCGAGACGAATTTGGACCTGAAAACTCGGCCTTTGTGCAAGGTGATCTTCAAGATCCCGAAAGTCCGGCGCAAATCGCCAGAGAAGCCCTCAACTGCTTCGGAGAAATCGATTGCCTCGTCAACAACGCGGCCTTTACGACGCGCGGGCATTTACAAAATACCGATGTCGCCTTTTTCGACCGCATCATCGCCGTTAACCTACGAGCACCTCTCCAACTCATTCGTCACCTCTTCCCCGCTCTCAAAAAAAGCGAGGGATGTGTTGTCAATATCGGCAGCGTCCTCGCGCACTGCGGACAAGCCAACATGCTTGCCTACTCGGTCAGCAAAGGGGGGCTCATGACCATGACCCGAAATCTCGCCGATTCCCACGGCACCGATAAAGTTCGTTTCAACCAACTCAATGTGGGTTGGACCCTCACCGACAACGAATACCAGGTCAAACTTGACGACGGTCTCGCCGAAGACTGGCCTGAGACTCTTCCCGAATACGCTGCGCCCTCCGGCCGTATCCTCGCACCTGAGGAAATTGCCGAAGCCGCAGTTTACTGGGCTTCAAAAGCAAGCCGACCCATCACTGGCAGCGTCCTTGAGCTTGAGCAATACCCACTGATTGGCCGCTACACCAATCACGAAAATAAGTAACATCAAAATCATTTTAAGTTATTTGCCGCTTTACCCCTCTACGTGAATTCCACCTTTCATAGATCTCAATGTCCCGCTCCCTCATCTTCGACTCCGGCCTCGAGGAGATTTACACCCTCAAAACCAAAGCGCCCGGACCATCCGGAACTCTTCCGTTTCTTCCCGAAAAATTAGCCACCGAACCTTCAGGTCACCTCTTTGGCTGGACTCAGAATGTCGGGATGGGCTGGTCCTCGGAAGACGTTTCAGGTCGCGACTATCTCATTCTCTCCACCCAAGGTGGGATTCGTCGTGAGGACGGCACTCCCGTCGCCCTTGGCTATCATACCGGTCATTTTGAAGTTGGTCTTCTCATGGAGGAAGCCGCTAAAACGATCACCGCTGCCAAAGGCGTTCCCTTTGCAGGCTTTGTCTCTGATCCTTGCGACGGAAGAACTCAGGGAACCGACGGCATGATGGATTCCCTTCCTTATCGCAATGATGCCTCGATGGTGTTCCGCCGCCTGATTCGCTCTCACCCAACCCGCAAAGGTGTCATCGGAGTAGCCACTTGTGACAAAGGCCTCCCTGCCATGTTGATGGCGCTCGCTGCAACCCAGTCACTCCCTACCATTCTTGTTCCAGGTGGGGTATCATTGTTAAGCGAGGAGACAGATGAAGACCTTGGTCGAATTCAAACCATCGGTGCTCGTTATTCTCAAGGCGAGATCTCTCTCGACTACGCAGCTCACGCTGCCTGCCGATCTTGCGGTTCCCCTGGTGGTGGATGTCAATTTCTCGGGACCGCTGCGACTGCTCAAGTGGTTGCTGAGGCACTCGGCCTCTCTCTTCCCCATTCTGCCCTCGCACCATCTGGAACCGAGATCTGGAAAGACATGGGGCGCCGATCTGCTCTTGCGATGCTCGACCTAGAAAAGAATGGCCTTACGACCGCGGATATCCTTTCTGAAAAATCGCTTGAAAACGCCCTTGCCCTCCACTGCGCCTTTGGGGGCTCCACCAACCTTATCATGCACCTTCCAGCCATTGCCCATCAGGCTGGGTTAAGGCGTCCCAATGTCGATGACTGGCGTCGTTTTAATGCTGAGATTCCACGCCTCGTCGATGCCCTTCCGAACGGCCCACACCACTTCGCAACCGTCCAGGTCTTCCTTGCTGGCGGAGTCCCCGAGGTGATGCTTCACCTTCGTGACATGGGAAAACTTCATCTTGATGCCATGACTGTCACCGGACAAACCGTTGGTGAAAACCTAGATTGGTGGGAAAATTCCGAACGCCGTATTCGTCTCAAGGAAAAGCTCACACAACTTGACAGTATTGATCCTGAGGACGTCATACAATCCCCGGCCCGAGCCCGCGAAAATGGACTCACCTCTACCGTCACTTTTCCTCAAGGGAATCTTGCGCCCGAAGGTTCGCTTATCAAATCCACGGCCATAGATCCGTCGCTCATTGATGACCGAGGAATCTATCTTCACGAAGGTCCGGCCCGTGTTTTTACCTCTGAACCGGATGCCATCGCCGCTGTTAAATCAAGCGGTGACGACCGCATTTGCAAAGGCGACGTCATTGTCCTCATCGGATACGGCCCCATCGGTTGTGGTATGCCAGAAACCGCCCAACTCACGATCGCACTCAAGCATCTTTCATGGGGTAAAGAAGTCGCCCTCATCACAGACGGCCGATTCTCCGGTGTCTCGACCGGAGCCTGTATCGGGCATATCTCTCCAGAAGCTTGGTCTGGCGGCCCGATCGGGAAGCTCTGTGATGGCGACCCTGTTCGCATTGAAATTAATTGTCACAATATGACTGGTTCTGTTGATTACACCGGCACCGAAAACATCACCTCTCGTGACACCAACCCCGCTCTCCAACCCAACCTTGATGTCCCGGACGATACCCGCCTCTGGGCCGCTCTTCAAGATGTCAGCGGCGGCTCTTGGGGTGGCTGCGTTTACGATGTCGACGCCATCATCTCAAAACTGAAAAACTCATGAAGCGCCTCTTCTTCACCCTTGCCTCGATTTCCCTCTCCGCCTTCGGCGCAGAAAAGCCAAACATCTTGTTTATCATCTCGGATGATCTGACCGCCACCGCACTTTCGTGCTATGGCAACAAAGTCTGCAAAACCCCAAACATTGATCGTCTCGCCTCACAGGGAACCCGGTTTACCAAAGCCTATTGCCAAGGGACCTACTGTGGTCCTTCTCGGGCCTCGTTCATGAGTGGATATTACCCACACGCCATCAAGATGCTCGGCTATGGATCACCCAGACCGGCCATTGGAGAGCGGGCTACCTGGGCTCAACATTTCAAAAATAATGGCTACCACACTGCGCGGGTTTCCAAAATCTTCCACATGGGCGTTCCTGGTGGAATTGAAAAAGGCACTGATGGTGCTGACGATCCAGCCTCTTGGACCGAGCGATTCAACTCAGCAGGTCCAGAATGGAAGGCTCCAGGAGATGGTGAAACTTTGGAGAACAATGCCGACGGACGAAAGCCCGGCCCGGTGGGTGGCAACACCTTTGTCGTGGTCGAAGCCGATGGCGATGACCTTGTCCACTCTGACGGGAAAACCGCCGCCAAAGCCGTAGAACTCATTAAGCAACATAAAGATAAGCCCTTCTTTCTAGGAGTCGGGTTCGTGCGGCCTCACGTTCCGTTTGTCGCACCAAGAAAGGACTACACCGACTTCCTTCCCTACGCAAAAATGCAGCTACCTCCAAAGCTCAAAGAGGATTGGGCTGATATTCCAAAGGCGGGAATCAACTACAAGACAAGCAAGAATATGAAGATGGACGTCCGTCGACAAAAGAAAGCTGTGGGCGGATATTACGCTTCTGTTGCATTCATGGACCGCATGGTTGGGCAGGTGCTCGATGGACTGAAGGAAGCCGGGTTGGATGACAACACTATCGTCATTTTCACGAGTGATCACGGCTACCATTTGGGCGAGCATGATTTTTGGGCCAAAGTCAGTCTTCACGATGAATCTGCTGCTGTCCCCCTCATCATCCGCATGCCGAGCAAGAAGCCCGCTGTCTGTCACTCTCTGGTCGAACTCCTCGATCTTTATCCCACTCTTTCCAATCTCTGCGGCCTTAAGGTTCCCGGACGCTTACAAGGAAAGGACATCTCCAAGATGATGACCGATCCTGCGAAGGAAGTTCGTAGCGCTGCCTTCAGCGTAAACGGGAAAGGCTTCCTCTTAAGAGAACAAGACTGGGCCTACATCGCTTACGGAAAAAACGGCTTGGGTGATGAAGAACTCTTCGACATGAAACAAGACCCCAAACAATTCACCAACCTCGCCAAGGACCCCAAATATGGTCAAACCCTCGCCCGTTTCCAAAAGCAAATGGCTGCCAAACTCAAGGAAGTGCGAACCAATGACTTGGGCCTAAAGTATTAAGCCATCTCTTTTTTCTCTAATAATTTTCAAGGTCACGAGACCCTGCCTTAAGAGGAAATCTATCGTCCGTGGGTGGGGATGATCCACGCGGAATCCTTAGTTTGGGTATGATTTAGAGAGCTCTGAAATTACACTTTCAATTCCAATTAAAAAAAATGGCCCGAACCTGGAGGTTCGGACCAATCTAAAATAACTCTAAAAAGGTAAAACCTAGTTTTTGGAAAGAGTGGTATAAACGTGGTCTAACCCGCTCCGAAGAACCCAAGCCCGCTCAGTATCACTTTCAATATCCCCTGACTTTTTCACCAGTTGCTTGATCACCATGCTGACGCGAGAATCGACGCAGGACGCTTCGGAAATTGAGACCATGCAGTCGCGGTAGATACTTGCGCATTCCCCGTGTTCTCCACTGTTGAAGATCGGAACCCCACGATCGATCGCTGCCTCAATCTGCTCGAGAGGGCTCTTCCCAATCATCGCGGCGGTTTTGTTCTCACCACGATTCGAAGAAGAAAGAATGACTGCGTCGATCACGTGGATCACTCCATTGTCACACTTGATATCAGTCTTGACGATAGTCGCTCCATTGACCTTGAGAAGACCATCCACAATCTCAAACTTGAGGGATCCACCGCTGAGGGATTTTGCGATTCCCGCATTGAGTGCATCACCAGCGCTCACCTTCCCTGGGATCGCATGAAGGCTCAAAATAGCTGTTAACTTATCACGGTTCTCAGATTTCAAAAGCTCTTCAACCGTGCCTTTTGGCAGTGCAGCGAACGCGGCATCTGTCGGAGCCAAAACAGTTACATTTTGATCGCTGGTCAAAGCATCAGTCAGCCCAACCGCATCGACTGCTGCAAGAAGAGTGGTGAAGTTGCCGGCCCGCTTTGCGACACTCGCAATGTCATTGGATGGCTCGGCAGCCTTCGGGGGAAGAATGACCGAATCGATCACGTGGATCACTCCGTTGGAGCACTGGACGTCAGCATTAATAATCGCGGCATCATTAACACGAACCCGACCCTTCGAGAAGGCAATCTTCACAGAGGATCCCTGCACCGTTTTCGCTTCAGCAGCAGAAATCGCGCCCGCTAGATTTACCGAACCACTTAGGACGTGGTAGGTGAGGACAGCCTGAAGTTTCGCACTATTCTCCGGCTTCAGTAAGGTTTCGACGGTGCCTGCTGGAAGCTTCTTGAAGGCGTCGTCAGTTGGGGCAAAGACCGTGAATGGGCCCTTACCTTGGAGCGTTTCCACTAATTTCGCCTCGGTCAGAGCCTTGGCGAGGATACTAAAACGCCCATCCGCTAAAGCTGCCGAGACAATATCGTCCCCGCCAGATGATCCGCCATAGGCACGGATCCAATCAACCTGAAGCTCAAAAGGACCTTGCTTCTTGTCCCCAAGAAGAAGACCAACACGACTGATTTTGCCGGGATCAAACTTTTCTTTGGAAAGGCTCATTCCACGAAAGCTCCCCTTGAATTGCTCGAAGGGAACCTTCACTTCAATCCACTCATCCTTCTTCGTCTTGAAGTCTGCCTTGAACGAAACTTCCATTCCTCGGAAGCGAGCCTCAGTGTTGAAGCGCATTTGATAGGTCCGGCCATCACCCTTCACTCGAGCAACAAGGCCATCAGCCTCCGCAAGATTCATTTTGAGTCTCTCGGTCCGAAGTGAGGAAAACCCCCCATTGTTTTCCAAAGAAAGTTTTCCGCTAAAAGTGAGAATACCATCGTCTGAGACCTTAATGCTGCCTTTCGACCGTCCACCCATTACGCCATCATCGACAACACGCCAGCCGAGAGATTCAGCTTCGCTCGAATCGAATTCGGCAACGGAGTTTTTCCCGGCTGATGCAGGAGTTTGGGAAAGGGCCAAACAAGCGACGGCCAAGGTTGTTTTTCGGAACGGATTTTTCATTACCCACCAACAACGCACCGGAAATTTACCTGTCAAAGGGATTTTACGCCCTAATTTATTTAGGAAACCGAGAAGACTTTAACGATAAGCAAACTCTCAGAGATACGTCTGCGAAGCCTTCCCGAGACCTCAAAAAAATAGGCGAGGAAAAATCAAAGAAATAATTCCCTCAATTCACTAATCCTCGCAATTGTCTTATCAGGCTCAAGATCACCAGCTTTGCGTTCAAATTTTTCATAAGGCAGATGCTCAGTCGTAAGAATTGAATTCATCCCCATCCCCTTTGAACCCTGCACATCGGCAAGCCAATTATCACCAACATAAACGCACTCACTCGGGTCACTTTGCAATTGGTCCAAAAGCACCTGATAGGGGCGCGGATCCGGCTTTACCCAACCAATCTCTCCCGACACCACAATCGCATCAAAGAATTGAGTCATTCCGAGCTTTTCGACACCATCACGAATCGAGCGGCTACACGGAAAATTGGATAACAAGGCAAGCCGATATGATTTAGCCAGATCCGTCAGAAGCGGCAAAATCACGTCCGACAATTCAATGATCTCAACAAAAATCTTATATCGCTCCTCAGCCAACTCTCTGACCTGAGCTTCCGTTGCAGTGATTGGGTAAATTCCCTCGATGAGTTCACGACAACAGTCCTCGACATCATTTTCCCGATAATCATCGTGATAAGGGGCCACGATCTGACGATCCCGAATCGCCTTCAGTTTTGCGGTGTCACAACTTCCAAACATTTCCGTCAACTTGGAAGTCAGCCCTTTATACTGTTTCGCAATCTGCCTTGGCCCAAATTCAATCAAAGTATTACCCAAATCAAAACAGATCACTTTAATGTTCGCGAACTCAGCGTGCATCATTGTGTCTGTCTTGCTCGGAACAAATTTGCAAGCCGCTTCCAGATCTCGCAAAGTGAAGAATGTCCCTCCTTCCTCATAACTATAAAATCCATCTGGTGGATTGCGAAAGGACGCCCATTACATAAGATCGCCAAGCATGAAACCGCTACTCGTTTCTTTAATCGCCCTCTGTTCTTTTCCCGCTTTGGCAGCGAACAAACCAAACATCCTTTGGATTTTCTGCGAAGATCTCTCCCCTTGGATGGAATCCTACGGTTTTCCTGTGAATGCGGGTAAGACCCCAACTTTAGACAAGCTTAGCAAAAATGGTATCCGATTTTCTCGCTGCTATGTCCCGGCCCCAGTCTGCTCGGCCTGCCGCTCCGCCATGATCACCGGGGTTTACCAAACAACCACCGGGACTCATCAACATCGCTCCTCCCGCAGCCCCGAAGCCGCGATCCAACTGCCCACAGGAATCAAAACTTTGCCACAACTCTTCATCGAAAATGGCTACTCTACCTTCAACAAGGGCAAGGATGATTACAATTTCATCTACGATCGTAAAAAGCACTACAGCGCTGATACTCAAAAACCAACACCCAAGACCGGCCAGAAAAAAGGATTCTATGGGAAGAGAGGAAAGTCCGACTGGACGACCCTCCCGAAAGGAAAGCCCTGGTTTGGACAGATCCAATTAGGCGGCGGAAAAACCAACACCCGAAAGCTCGCCGACAAAGTCGACCCCGCGACCATGAAGGTCCCACCTTACTTCCCAAACGAGGAAATCTTCCGCCAGGAATGGGCTCACCATTACGACACCGTCCGCGTCACAGACGGCCATGTCAAAAATATCATGGGTCGTCTCGAAGCGGATGGCCTCCTCAAAAACACCATCGTCTTTTTTTTCTCCGATCACGGCAATAACCACTCTCTTCGCCACAAGCAATTCTGCTACGAAGGCGGTGTCCATGTTCCCCTCATTATCTCAGGACCAGGCATCGAAAAGAATTCCACCCGCAACGAACTTATCAGTGGTCTTGATATCTCCGCCACCACGCTCGCTCTTGCTGGCATTGAACTCCCTGACTACCTCCACGGAAAAGATCTCTTTGGCGACCACTACAAAGCACGGGACTACGTCGTCTCGGCCCGTGATCGTTGCGATTACACGATCGACCGCATCCGCACCGTACGGACCGAAAAGTTCCGCTACCTCCGCAACTTCATGACCGATCGTATTCTCCTCCAGGCCCAATATCGCGACGGACAAGCTCAAACCAAGCGCCTTCGCGAACTCCACGCCAAAGGTGAACTTGGGAAGATCCCAACCTGGGCCTTCTTCGGAAAACGCCCTTCCGAAGAACTCTACGATCTCGAAAAAGATCCTCATCAGGTCAACAACCTCGCCAACGATCCCAGATTCGCCGGCGAATTGAAACACCACCGCGACCTCCTCAACAAATGGATCAAGGAAACCGGCGACAAGGGAGAGCAACCCGAATCTCGCGAACACCTTCGAGCCATTTACAAGCGCTGGGGAACTAAATGCGTTAACCCCGAGTTCGACATCTTTGAAAAGGAAGATGGTAAATAACAGCAATTCGAAGATCTAAAATTTACCCTTTTGAAAGCACTCGTCTTCTCTTTGCTCTGCGTCTCCGCATCTCTTCGGGCGGCAGATCGGCCCAACATCATCCTCGTCATGACCGATGACCAGGGCTGGGGCGATACTGGCTACAATGGTCACCCTCACCTCAAGACACCCCACCTCGACCAAATGCAGGCCGAAGGAGTAACTTTTACCCGCTTCTACTCCGGCGCTGCAATGTGTTCACCTACCCGCGGAAGTTGCTACACCGGGCGCAATCCCTACCGCTTTGGCATCACCTTCGCGATGAAGGGCATGCTTGAACCGACCGAGATCCCCATCACTTCGATTCTTAAAAAACAAGGCTACACCACCGGTCACTTCGGCAAGTGGCACCTCGGCACTCTCTCAAAAGAAAAGGGCGATCAAAAACGCTGGGGCACCTTCGCCAAACAACCTGAGCGCTACTACTGCCCGCCCTGGGAACGTGATGTCGATGTCTCCTTCGTCACCGAGTCAAAAGTCCCCACCTGGGATCCCCTCATTGATCCCGGCCCTCTCAAAAAGAAAAAATCCGGCGACGCCAATCCCGGTAAAGAATACGGCAACGATTACTTCACCAGCCCTGGCACTACCGTCACTGAGAACACCAAAGGCGATGACTCCCGCGTCATCATGGACCGCGCTCTTCCCTTCATTCAAAACGCCGCCGAAAAAAAATCCCCCTTTTTTGCGGCCGTCTGGTTCCACACCCCGCACTCCCCGGTCGTCGGGGGGCCGAAGTATCGCGAGATGTATCACGACCAACCGGAACACGCGCAACATTACTACGCCTGTCTCACCGCGATGGACGAACAAATCGGGCGTCTGCGCACCAAGCTCAAATCTCTGGGCATTGCTAACAATACCATGATTTTCTTCTGCTCTGACAACGGCCCCGCCCGCCAGGGATCACCTCGCCACGTCGGGACGGCCAAAAACCTAAAGGGATACAAGCTCTCCCTGAACGAAGGTGGCATCCGGGTTCCCGGACTCATGGTTTGGCCCGAGAAGATTAAAGAACCCCGCACCGTCACCGCCCCCTGCTTCACCTCCGACTACTTCCCCACCATCCTCGCCGCGCTCGAGGCCCCCCTCCCCGGCGACCGCGCCTACGACGGAGTCGACATTCTCCCCTTCGCAATCGGCAAGCAAATCGAACGTAAAAAACCGCTCGGCTTCCTCAACAAAGACGGCAAAGAAGCGGCCTGGATCGAAAACCGCTACAAGCTCATTTCTCGAAAAAAAGGGAATGAACTCTACGACCTCATTAGTGACCCCGGAGAGAAAATAAACCTTATCGAAAAAGCTCCAAAGATTGCCAAACGAATGGAAGGACAACTTTTAATTTGGAGAACTGGGGTGATGGCAGAACTCAAACTCATTCCGAAGTGACCTACTCAAGGTTTGTAAATCTAATGTTCGATGAAAAAAAACCGTCATTTTCCCTTCATTTCAACTTCTCCCAACCCACTTTATCTGTAAATCTCGCAACGTGGTTCATCCTCATGATTAATAGCGACTTTTTCCTAGCCACCACCCAACCAATCTTTCCTCATTCCTCCTGAATCATCCCGACGGATGATAAACTATACCCCATTCAACTGTAGGTAATTAGCCTCGATCCTGACCATGCTTCATTCCATCAAACACTTCTTCTTCTGGCTTTCTGGCGCGGGCTCCGAAACTCTCGAACAATGCCCTAACTGGGAACAGCGTAAATACGTCGCTTTTGGGGCCACGGTCCTTGTTCCCTGTGCCTTCGCCTTTATCGCCTGCGCATATGCCCTTTCGACCATCACGGACAAGGCCGCCGTTATCTTTCCGGTGGCTTTTATCTGGGCCTTTATCATTTTGACGATCGACCGAGCTCTCGTCTCTGGATACCGCGCCTTCCTCTCCTGGCCACGCAAGTTATCACAATTTGCTCTTCGTCTCGTGGTAGCGATTCTCATGGGCCTCACCATCGCCCACCCTCTTGTTCTCCTTCTCTTCAGCGACACCGTAAGCTCGGTCATCGAGGAGGATCGCGCGACGGAAATCGAACAGGTGCGAACCCAGTTCGGAGAGACCAAGTCTGGAGTGCGTGGCGAAATTGGGAAACTGGAACAGGCGATTGCCACACAACGCGAAAAGTGGACCGAAAGTTTTCAAGCTCGTTTCATCATTCAAGAGCCCAACTCCAAGGACGATGCTATTCCCGGCCTGACTCCCGAGCAACAACAGGAACTGGATGACGCTATCGCCGAATCAACCTCCCCCTTCACTGACCGGCTTGCGATCGTTCAAGAACAATACGACGGCCTTTCCCCCCAATATGCAAAATTACAAACTGAGCTCTCGTTTTGGCAGACGGAATATGAGCGCGAGCTTAATGGCCAGCGCTCGGGCTTGGTAGGTGAAGGACCTCGAGCAAGATCCATCAAGGCCGACCAACTTGAGCCACGCCGGACCGACTCGCAACGACTCGCCCGTCAGCTCGAACATCTCAGCGGTGAGAAGTCCATGCTCGAAACTCAGGCCCGCACCGCCGAAGCGAGCGCCATCAAAGTGTTTGAAACTCGCCTCTCAGAAATCGAAGCTGCCAATCGGGCTGAAGAAAAACGCGTTATGGCTCTCAAAAGGCAGGTTGAAGAAGATCAGGCGAGTGCCTTTGTGACCCAGCAAAATGCCCTCCGAGTTACCATCAAAGAGCAAATTGATTCACTTCTCGCCGAACAACAGCTCGCTAAAAATGAATTGGCTGCCGTTGGCGTCGAAGAACGAGACAGACTGAAGTCGATTCGGGAGGAGCCCCGACGCGATATCCTCACACAAACTCTCGCCCTTCACAACTTGTTCGAGGAAGGAGCCGAAGGTGGTCGATTTGCCTTCTACACTTACATCATCCTCACCGCCCTCTTCATGTTAGTCGACACGATACCGCTGGTGGTCAAATTCTTCACCAAGGCAGGGCCTTATGATACTTTGGTCGATCGTGACGAAATCTCCTTCGACTCCGAGCATAGCGCTTTTAAGTCGAGCAATGACCGCTACATGGAGAATCTCTCCGAGAGTAACCTTATCTCAGTGACTCGTAACAAAGGGCTCGAGAACGCTCTAGTAGATGGCATAGAACACTCACGCGCCGGCCGCGAATTCCTCGCCTCTCTCGTCGTGATGGAAAAATCATTTGCCGAAGAAATGCGGATTGAACAAGAAACCCTTGCTCACTCCAATCCCGAGAAGCGAGCTATGCTCGAGAAAATGAAAGCCAGCTTTTACGAAGACCTCCACCGCCGGATGGAAGCCTTCTTCAAAAACGGGGCCACCCAGAGCTGAACTCTCATTCTTTAAAGGAGTCGCCTACTTCCTTTTATCATTAGCGGTAATCTTGCCATCCTTATTGGTGTCGACGTTGGGGAATTGCCCACGGAAGATGTTGAGGTGTTCTTCGCGGGAGAGCTTGCCGTCTTTGTTTTTGTCGGAACCTTTGAGGGCCTTGGGGTGGGAGAATTCTTTTGCGTCGAGGAAGCCGTCTCCGTTTTTATCCTTGGGCTCGAACTGCTTGGCACGGTAGTCAACGAATTCTTTTCGCGTGATGACTTGGTCGCGGTTCAGATCCATACCTCGCACCATTCCGACGGGCAGGATGGTAATTTTTACCAACTTGGGTTTTTGGGACTTAGGGTTTTCTATTTTGTTTGTTGCTTCAACAAAATGCTCAGGAGAGTTTCCAAAGTTGCCTAGGAATGATGCAAGCGATTGATCATAATCGACGTGGGGGACGATCCAGAGGTTTCGGAAGGAAACGCCGGTGCCTTTGTGGTCTTGAATTTTGAGAGGGAGTGGGCCGTGTTTTTTGTAGGGCTTGCCGACTTCGCCATAGACCCAGGCATCTTGGTGGATGAGGATCCCATTGTGATACATGGTGACGCGAAGGGGTTCCAAAAGGGAGCCGTCGTCGTGGAACTCAGGGGCCTTGTAGAGGATGTCGTAGGACTGCCATTCGCCAGGCTTGCGGCAGGCGTTGGCGCGGGGTGGTTGTTGGCCGTAAATCGAGCCGCAGTGGCCGTCGGCGAAGGTCGGGTTTTGGTAGCTGTTGACGACCTGGAGTTCGTAGCCGGACATCAAAAACACGCCGGAGTTGCCGTAGAGTTGGCCGGTCCAGTTTGGATCATCGGAGGGATCGAAGCGGAATTCGAGGTGGATGCGGGCGGACCCGTAGGACTCCTTGGTGGCGTTGCTGCCCTTGCCGCGTGGCATGACTCCTCGAGCGTCGAATTTCCAGCCTGGACTGGTCCACTGGGAGGCATCGAGCAGCGTGGCCTTAGCGGGGACGGGAACGACGCAGTCTTTTCCCGAGAGGGGTGCCACGACGGGGGGATGCGGTCGCGTTTTGTCATTCCGAACCCAACCTGACCCCACAAGCTTAATGGCGTGGGGCTTTTTCTGGCGCGCTTGTTTGGCGGGAAGAAGCTTGTTGGCGGTGTAGTAGATGGTGTCGAACTCGAGGGGCCGGGCCTTGGCGTTCTTTTGCTCGGGGAATTTGATGGTGTAGACTTTTCCGGCGGTGAGCGGGACATCGAAGGTGACGGTCTTACGATCTTTGGAGAGCTTAAGATTGGTCACTTTCAGCTCCTTTTCATCGACCATGGGCGAGCCGTAGGTACTGTAATAATGGTAGTGATAGTTAGTGACTGCGGGGGTGATTTCAGGCCCAAGAGGTTCGGTAAAGTTGACCTCGAAGCCGGTTTTGGTGAGTTGGCTGGAATGGATCGCAAAGGGCGTTGTTTTGCCATCCCACTCGGCATATTGCAGAGCGGTGCGCTTGCCTCCGACGCTGAACCAACCGCGTCCGACCTGGGCGGACCAGAGGCGACCTTGTTGATCAAAAGCGAGCTTCACGCCGCCGGAGCTGGTGCCGCGAATGAAGTCGACACACCATCCTTGGTAGTCGCCATCGACCTTCTCGACGCCGCAGCGGAAGTAATTTGATTGGCGTTGATCGGTGATGAAGATTTGATTTTTGAAGGGGCCAAATTTTCCGTCGGTGGTGTCCCAGACCGGGCTGCCGGGCGAGTTGGCGATGGCTTCGCGAGGGAACCAAATCGCGGGAGGGGTGCGGAGCTTATCGAAGTCGGCAGCCTTTAGGGAGAGGACTTTTTCCTTTGTAAAATCCGGGCGGGCGGGAAGCGAGGCCGGATGGCCGTAGAAGTTGCCCTCGCGGACGTGGTAGAGGCAGCAGTCGGCAACCCAATCGCCTTGGTTTTCGGTGATGAAAAGTTCGTCACTTGGGCTCATCCCGATGCCACAGGGCGAGCGGAATCCGGAAGCGAGTGGTTGGAAGTGCCCGCGTCGGTCGGACCGATAAACCCAGCCACGCCAGGGGGCATTGTAAGCCATATTCCCCCCTCCCTTCCCCTTCGGTTTACCATCGGGGACCACGAATTCGCCGCGCGCGCCGAGGTTGAGGGACGCGTATTTTCGGCCGAGAGAATCTACAACCGGGCCGTAGTGATATTCGTGGTATTCGCCGGAGATGCCGAAGGCGTCGGTGACGCACTCGTAACGGTCGCAGATTCCGTCTTTATTGTGATCGACGAGGCGCGTGAGTTCGGGTTTTTGCGCGACGTAATAGGCATCTTCTTTTTCGTCGTAGTGGATGCCATTGGGCTCCATGAGGTTCTCGGCGAACTTGGTCCAGGCCTTGTTTTTGTATTCCCAGACCTCGCCTTCCCAAGAGACAACCGCGAGGGTGCCATCGGGTTTATGACAGAGGCCAAGAACGGTGACTGCTCCTTTGGGGAGAGGGACGGTTTCGAGTTTATAGCCAGCAGGGATTTGCGCGAGCAGAGGAGCGGCGAGGAGGGCGAAGATCAGAGATTTCATTTACTGGGTGGAAATGGTGAAGGAATTGTCGCTTTGTGGGGCAAGCGTGACTGTGGTGGGCTTACCATCGACGACGGAATGAATGAGGGCTTTGTCACCTTTCGATTCATAGGCGATGAACTCGATGTTCGAGGACTTGAGGACAGGGCGTGTGCTTTCTGAAATTTCGGTGCCGTTGATTTCGGACTGTTTCTGGCTGCGGTCGGGCAGTGACGGGGTTTGATTAATCTCAGCAGAGTGCCAAGCCTTGAGGATGGAGCCGTCGACGGTGTTATAGGCGACAATGACTTTGTTCGGCAGAAGACACAGAAGCGCGCGTGGCGGGAGGTCTTTGATCCACTTGCGGACGATTTTCACTTCGGGTCCGGCCACAATAATTTTGGGGATATTTCCCTGCAGGCTGCGACCGGAGAGCGGAAAACGGGTGCCGGCGGGACCCGTCAAGGTGCCGTGGAAGCGATAGGCGTGGGACTTTTTCTCCGTGTGCAGAATTTCAAAAGTGTAGGAGCCCGGCTTTAGATCGAGGGCCTTGTTGAAGTCGTCGCCTTTTGGTTTGGAATCATCGGAGTAGTGCACTTCCTCTCCTTCGAAATAAACAGCGGTGCGCCCAAGACGCCGGATCGCAAAGTGGTAGGACCCGGGTTTTTGGATATGGACTTTCGCTGTCACGCGGATGACGCCAACGGCATTTCGCGGCATGTAAATCCAGTTTTCCGGAAGAAGCGTTTGGGAGGTGGATTCAACGGTTTTGAAGAGATCAGGCGTGAGTCGTTTCTCTTTAAAAAACTCCGGCGGATAAATCGAGCGGATCATTTCCCGAACTCCTTCTTGTTGAGAAAGGAGAAAGTCGCGAAGAGCGAGACGGTCGACCTCGGGAAAGACGTCTTTATAGCCGATCATTTCCGAGCCTTCAACGCCATGGTCGATGACATCGAGGATGGCCGAGGGTGATGACCCGTGGTGCCAATATTGATCCTTCAGAGAGGGGCCGATGCCGCCATCGAGGGTGGGGCCGTGACAGGTAAAGCAGATTTGAGAATATAAGGTTTTGCCACGCTCTAGGTCCGCAGCAGTGACATTTGCGACGCCAAAAAGCATCAGGAATAAAAGTCGAAATTTCATAATTATTTGCCTTTGTTGTAACTCACTTCCCAACCTTTTTGCTATGATCGCCTGGGTAGGCCCAACCATAGCCTTTGGGGATAATAGGTTTGTCGCTCACAATCTGTGGAATCTTAGCGAGCGGGGCCAGAGTCTGTTTCCAGGCAATATGTTTAGACGCAATTTGCGCAACCACCTTTGGGTGCTTCTTTGCAAGATTAGTTTCCTCCATAGGATCATTTTCCAGATCAAAAAGTTGCCACGCGTCTTTGTCATATTTTTTGTAAAGACGCCAATTTTTCCACCGGGCGGCAATGAGATGTCTGCGCTCAGCATCACCCGGTTCATTATTGAGCCAGAAGAGATACTCATGCGCCTCGTTGGTGTTTTCCCCCTTCAGGTAAGGGAACAAATTCACTCCATCACAATGCTTGGGAATCGACTTGCTCGTCAGTGCGGCGATCGTGGAATAGAAGTCGAAATTGGCAGTCATACCATCGTGTTGAATTCCTGCGGGGAGTGTGCCAGGCATGGAGAAGATCGTGGGCACGCGGACCCAGCCTTCTTTCTGCGTGCCCTTTCCTTTGCCGCCGGTGTAGGGCGCCGATGATGCGCCTTCGCCACCGTTGCCACCATTGTCACTGGAGAAAATGATCAGCGTTTTTTTGCGCAGACCCTGTTTCTCCAGTGTTTGGATGAGCTTGCCGATTTGGTCATCAACCGAGACGATGGCGCCGGCCAGCTTGCGGCGCTCCCCCTTGGCGGTGGTTCGTTTCATCAAGCTTTCGGGGGCTTCGGTACTGGGTGAGTGGACTGCTGCCGGGGACCAGTAGAGAAAGAAGGGGGACTTCTGATGTCGCTCGATGAAATTGACCATCGAGTTGCCATCGTAATCAGTCAGCCAAACCGTCTCGCCAGCTTCATTGAGACAGAAGTATTTCGAGGTGCGTAGTTTGCGAATTTTTGCAGATTGCCCAGCGAGTTCTTTCTTGGTGTAGGTTTTTTTTGGCGGATCTTTGGCAACTTCAGCGAATCCCACTTGCAATGGCCCTTGTTTTTTTGAACCGAGATCCCATTTGCCAATGTGCCCGGTTACGTAGCCATTCCCGCTTAGAAATTTAGCCAGGGTGGGACGATCCTCCGGGATCGGCAGGCCACGCGACATTCCATATTTTCCAAATCGCTGAGCATATTGGCCCATCATGAGACTGCACCGGCTCGGGCAGCACGGAGGATTAGTGATGTAGGAAGCCGTGAAGCGAACACCCTCTTTTGCAAGTCGATCAATGTTTGGTGTAGGGATATCCTTGCACCCATAGCAGCCGAGGTCGCCGTAGCCGAGATCGTCGATGTAGATGAGGACAATGTTCGGCTTGGCTGCGAGTAGGCCGCAGGCTGAGACCGCAATTGAGGTGACTAATATAAGGAAGAATTTCATGATGAAGGTTCTTGTTTTCGGAGAGCCAGGATTACGGTTTTTGATAGGCAGGAGAAAGACACCCCGTTCCCGGATCAAAAAGACATCGCCTCGAAACAGATAATAAAACCTAAGTGGTACTATTTCTTGCGAAGAGGGACATTGAGCGCTCTGAGAACAAGGCTCGAAAGTAACCGATTACCTTTCTCATTTAAGTGGACGCCATCCGAGGTGAAAATTCCTTTGGTCGCATTTTCTGGGTTACGTCTCTTAAGTTGGTTGAGAAAAGATTTTCGGAGGTCGAGCAGCTGAGATTTAGTTTCCTTGGCCACCTTTCTGCTGATGTCTGAATACTGGTCGAGCATCTTATCATCAGAATTTGAGCCATCTGACTTCTCACCAATCACCGTTGGAGTGCAAAGGATGACCCGAGCCCCAGCCTTATTGATCTTCAAAATGATTTCCTTAAGGCCATTTTCGAAATCCTCTGGCGTAGTCCCCTTTTTCCCCCTCGCAACAACCGCTGGATGTGTCCAATGCCAGACATCGTTAATGCCTAGATAGATGAAAACAATACTCGGATTTTTCTGGAGGACGTCCTTGCTAAGCCGTTTTTGACAGTCCGGGACTCTATGGCCGCCGATCCCGGCGCCAACCAATTCGACCTTAAGTTCTGGATAAGCTTTAGCAATGGCTTGCGAGGATAAGATAATATACCCGCCCTTCCGTGCACCGGCAGCGGTAATAGAATCTCCCAGAAAAACAATCCGGTCGTTTTTCTTTAACGCTTCCTGACCCAAGACGGCCGTGCTGAATATTAAGAAAAGAAGGAGCGAAATGTTGATTGTTATGACTCTCATTAGATTGATTCCTCAAGTTAATACGCAGCTTAATAGATAAGTTATCCCTTCATTTTTGAGGCGGGCGGGCTTCAAGGGCATATTCGGAATATTTTTTATCGCGCGCGTCTTTTTTGAAGCCGCCGGGGTGGCTGACGAGGAAGTTGTTTTCATCGATGAGGTTGATGAGGTAGTGGGTGGTTCCTTTCGGGAGAGTTGCAGTGACGGTGCCGTCGATGTTGAGGGTGGCGGGGGAGCGATACCATTCCTCGTAACGGTGGCCGCCGTTGTCGGTGTAGAGGAGGTTGGCGCGGGTGACTTTGGCGCCGTTGTTTTTGAAGACGAAGGTGGCGGTGTTTCCGCTGAGCTTGTGGCTCGTGACGGTGGGAACCTTTTCTTTGTTCGCGAGGGAACGTTTGTAGTTCGGGTTGAGGTAGGGGTAGCTGGCCTTCATCTCAGTGAGGGCGGCGGTGAGCTTTTCGTTGAGGGCGGCCGCTTTTTTAGGATGGGCGGCGGCGAGGTTTTTCTGCTCCTCGATGTCGACTCGTTTGGAGGTTCCGTTTTCTGTTTTGTAGAGGCGGAAGAGTTCGAGTTTTTCACCCGTCGGGGTGTAGTTGCGGACGAGCTTGTAGTCGCCGCGACGGATCGAGCTTTCGAGGGCGACACTGTTGGGGAAGTGCCAGACCATGGTGTCACGGGGCTTTCCGGAAGCGGTCTTCACGAGGGAGGGATCGGTGGGGTCGCCCTTGAGAAGCGGGGCGAGGTTGAGGCCATCGAGTGGTTTACCCTTGGGCATTGGGGTTCCGGTGAGCGAGAGAATGGTGGGGTAGAAGTCGAGGCCGTTGATCATGACATCGGATTCGATGCCTGCCTTGATCCCGGGGCCGGTGATGATGAGAGGGACGCGGGTGCCGCCTTCCATGATGGAGATTTTTCCGCGATCGAGCGGGAAGTTGTCGGTGATGATCTCGCCGGGGTGGCCTTCCATCCCGCCATTGTCGGAGGTGAAAATGAGGTAGGTGTTTTCGATGAGTTTGTGTCCGGGCCAGCGGGGGTCGTCAGTCGTTTCGAGTTCCTTAACGAGTTGGCCGACGTAGTAGTCGAGCATCTCGACCATGGCGCAATACCAGGGGTTCTTTTGGCCTTTCTCTTCCCACTTATGGGCGTGTGATTCGTCGGGGGTGACGCCGAGTTTGGCACAATATTTTTTGTAAAGAGCTTCGCTGCGAGTGTGGATGGGAGTGTGGACGAGCCAGGTGGCGTAGTAGAGGAAGAAGGGCTCATCTTTTTTCTCGCGAAGAAAGGTGAGGGCATCGTGGCTGTTCTGATGAAAGGGGAAGCCGTTTTCATCGAGCCGGAAAGGGTCGTTTTTTCGATTCGTAGAAAAGCCGGAGAGCCGGTTTGGTTTGGCTGGCTTGGTGGCGCCCCGGTCCGAGCAGGTCCAATCGAAACCTTGGTCTTTGGGTTGCGGAAAGGCGTGGTGATTGATGGCCATGTGCCATTTTCCGGAGTGTCCGGTGGTGTAGCCTCCTTGTTGGAGGGCTCTGGCGAGGGTCATCTCGCCCGCCGGCATGCGACCGCTATACCAGGGCGGGATCATGGGATGAGCGGTAAGATGGTGAGGCGCGGGAGGATTGCCGCCGACAACGTGGGTCTTTTGTGCGCGGGCAGGATGGTTCCCGCTCATGATGGCACAGCGCGAGGGCGCGCAGGTGGGTGCGGGGGAGTAGGCCTGCCAGAACTTGACGCCTTTTTTCGCAAGAGCATCGAGATGGGGCGTCTCCATGGGGGAAGGTTCGTCGATGTCGTAGCATTTCACATCCTGCCAGCCGAGATCGTCCGCCAAAATGAGGACGACATTGGCCTTCGCAGGGCGCTCGGCGGAATGCAGGGCGCCAAGGAAAACAACAAGAACGAGGAGGACAAATGAACGCATCTGCAAATACTACGCACGAATAGAGCGTAACTTAATCCCTATTTTTGAGGACGGAACGATGAGCCTAAAACTCTTGTGGAAAGCGTCACCTGATCTTCTCATCCGGAAGCTCGCCTTTAATCCCTTCGTCCATGGGCATCTTATCTTTACCGCCGGGGTGGGATTCGGCGATTCGTAGATCGAGTTCTTTTCTGAGTTTCGCGACGGTTGCTGTGTGCTTTTCATCCTCGATGAGGTTGGTGGTTTCACCGGGATCGCTCTTGAGATGATAAAGCTCGGCCATATGCTTGTCCGCAGAGCCGTCACCATGAGGATAGCGGATGTATTTCCACTCGTTAGTGCGGAGCGCTCGGACATTGGGCGTGTAGGGAAATTGCTTCTCGTAGTTGTATTCGTAATACCAACTGGTTCTCCAATTCGGATCGCCATTGGTGACGAGATTCTTCCAGGACCGACCCTGTGTTTTCGGGAGCGGCGGAGCGCCACAGATCTCCAAAATGGACGAGGCAAAATCGAGGGTGAGAGTTTGTGCTTCGATTGTCTTTGCTGTGGTGGTGAGTCCGGGATAGCGAACCACCAGCGGGATGCGTAGTGACGGTTCGTGACCAGTGCGCTTGTCCACCATGCCGTGCTCGCCCTCGAGTAGGCCATTGTCGCTGGTGAAGATGAAGAGGGTGTTGTCGAGCTGGCCGGTCTTTTCCAAATAGGCATAGAGACGCCCCACCGAGTCATCGACTGAAAGCAAAGTGCCCCAGTAGGCCCGCACCATCTTTTCGAAATTCAGCATTCCGGAGGCGGAGGTATCGGGGAAGTCTTTGCGCCAATCGAAGAGCGGGCCATAGATCCCGTGCCAAGTGCTGAGGCGTTGGCTGATCCACTTAGGTTTATCGCCAAGTTGGAAGGCCGTTTCAGGATACGGAACCCTCACCTGATCAAAGCTCTTTTCGTATTTCTTCTCTGGAAAATAAAAGCTGTGGGGAGCCTTGTGACCCAGCATAAGCATGAAGGGCTTTTTTTCCTCTCCGCCTTTCTCCTGCTGCTCTATCCAATCGAGAGCCATGTCGGTCACCACCGTTGTGTAATATCCGGGAATAACTTTCCGCTCACCGTTGTTAGCGCGGAATTCGGTGTCGAAGTATTTTCCCTGTCCACGATGAGTGACGAAGTGGTCGAAGCCGGGACGCTTGCTATCATCGTCTTCGCCCATATGCCACTTGCCGATATAGGCGGTAGTGTATCCGTTGCTTTGGAGCTGACGGGGAAAGGTAGGAAGATCCCTGGGATAATCGGTGAAATTATTCACGACGCCATGGGAATGAGCATAGAGCCCTCCGAGAATGGAGGCCCGGCTAGGTGAGCAAAGCGAGGTGGTGCAAAAATGATTTTTAAAGAGAAGACCCTCCTGAGCGAGACGATCAATATGAGGCGTCTTGAGATGCGGATGCCCCATGCAGCCAAGGGCATCGGAGCGCTGGTCGTCGGTGAGGATGAAAACGACGTTGGGACGAGGTGAATTTTGATCAGCGAATAGTAAGGATGAACTTTGAAAAAAGAAGAAGGCGAAAAGGACGAGGATGTATTTCATGGGAAAGAAAGCTTATTTTTTCTCCTGACGGAGTTCGGAGAATACTTCTCCACTTGGTCCAGCGGGAAGCGATTTTTTCCAACCTTCAATCAGAGCGGTCAGGCGGACGACTTCTTCCTCTTTGGTCTCACTGAGATTGGTCTTTTCGAAAGGATCGGCAACGATGTTGTAGAGTTCCTTGTAGGAACTGTCGTTGTTGGTAACGAGTTTCCATTGACCGTGAACCACCGCAAAGGAAACCCAGTGATCGGGCTTGGATTTACGAGCAGGCCAGGCCGAGTGGGATTTCCAAAAAAGCGGCTTGGTCCGGACGCTGCCATTCTTCGATCCCTGCATCACTTCGATTTGGTTCACCCCGTCGGGCTGATAGCCGTCAGGCAAAGCAACCCCCGCAACCGCACAAAAGGTCGGAAGAAGATCCACCGCTGAGATCATCGAACCCTTGTCGATTTTCCCAGCCGCAATTTTCCCGGGCCAACGAACAATGAAGGGAACATTGATGCCGCCTTCGAAAAGAGCAGCCTTGTAACCCTTTCGTCCCGCCGTGATTCCCTTGGCGGCATTGATCCCCCACCCCGCACCGGTTGCGGTGTCATAGCTGAGTTTGAGCTCGCCGGCCGTACTCGCGCGGGCCGGTCCGTTGTCGGAACTAAAGATCACCAGGGTGTTGTCGGTGATTTTCAAACGGTCGAGAGTGTTCAGCACTTCGCCAATGCGGTCATCGGCGTGGGAAAGAACGGAGGCGTAAATAGCATCGGGCCGGCTCTCCATCTCACGGAATCGCCACTCGTATTTCGGCACGGTATGAAAAGGAGTGTGCGGCTCATGGACCCAGAGATTGACAAAGAAGGGCTTACCCGCCGCGACCGCTTTTTCAATGAAGGCATTGGTGTGCATCGAGTCTTCGTGGACCGGCATTTGCTCGCCGGAGCAATTAAAAGCACCGTATTCATCATAACCATACTCAGCCGGAGTGGGCGAATCGGGGATCATGTTATTGGCGAGGTGCCACTTCCCATAGTGCGCAGTGGCGTAGCCCGCCTTTTGAAGCATCTTCGGAAGAGTGGGAACCTTGGTATCAAGCCAGTCCGGCATGCCACGTTTGGCATTGCTGGGAACCCAGGCAAAATGGCCGTCGATGGCATAACGTGCGGGAAAGTGCCCCGTCATCACCGCGGTACGACTCGGGGAACAAACTCCGCTGGCCACGGTGAAGCGATGGAAATCGGTGCCTTCTTTGGCAAGGCGGTCGATATTGGGCGTCTTGACATAAGGATGTCCGTGACAACCAAGATCACCCCACCCCCAGTCATCAGCGAAGATAAAGAGAATATTAGGACGATCAGAGCTTTCGCCCTGGCTCTTATTCGCAGGGACTGCGATCGATGAGCTCAAAGTTCGCACAAAGAGGAGAAGAACGAGAAGGCGTTTCATAGAGTGATTTAGTAAGCTTCGCTGTTAATGCCTAATGAAGGGGCCAGCAAAGAGTTTCTTCGGGAGGGTCAAGCGGTTTGAAAATCGCACTCACCACACTTTTATCAGAGGAGACAATGTTGATTTCTTGATTTTGCCAAGATTAAGTTCACTTGGGTATGTTTGAGAGGGGCTCCTCCAGAGAACCCAAATCCAAAAAACACCTAACTCATCCAATTCTTTGTCGACCTGCCAGTTGACCAAATCATACCTAAATGCTATTTCCTTAAGTCGTAATAGCTGATTTAAATTCTTAATTTCGCCGCGGAACACCCCTTACCCTCCTTAAGCTTTTTAGCACTTCTACGATCAGCTACAGAAGGTTACTGCCAGTCACTTATACTCTTTTGAATGAATCAGGAACACCCTTCAGAATGCCCAGTCTCAGGAGACCAATCAATTCCCCCGCCCCCTCTAGAATATCATGATACTCGTTGGGATCTCTCAGAAGATGCGGATCGCCTTTGTCCGATTCCAAGCGAGCATGCCGAAAGTCTTGAGCAATCCGCCAAATTAGCTTGGCGAAATTCCGTCCGCTGTATCGGAAGAAGACTTTGGAAAGGGTTGGATGTGATCGATGCACGAAGCCTTAAGGAACCTGATGATATTTTTGAGGCTCTTCTCACTCACCTCCGCAAAGCCACCAACGGTGGAAAGATCATTCCCGTCATGACGGTGTTTCGAGAATGGCTTTCAGATGCCCCCGAAATCCGAATTTGGAACCATCAATTGATTCGCTATGCGGGTTACGAAACTACGAATGGGAAAAGGCTAGGTGACCCGATGAATGTCGAGCTCACGAGACTCGCACTAAAACTCGGATGGCAACCGCCATCGGAACGAGGTCATTTCGACCTCCTCCCTATCATTATCCAATCGGGAGAAAAAATACAATGGTACGAACTCCCTAAGCATGAAGTTCACGAAGTCAAAATCCGGCATCCCAAATACCCCTGCATTGAGCAAATGGAATTAAAGTGGCATGCAGTTCCGGTTGTTTCGGATATGATTTTTGCGACAGGTTCTACTCTTCACTCGTGTGCTCCTTTCAGCGGATATTATCTCGGCACGGAAATTGGGGCGCGTAATTTTGCAGACCCAAACCGCTATAATTTATTACCCGAACTTGCGAGAGGGCTCGGCCTTGACACCAACAATCGACGGAGTCTCTGGAAAGATCATGCCCTTGTAATTCTGAATGAAGCGGTCTTGTGGTCTTTTGACACTGAGGGTGTAGGGATCGCGGACCATCATGGCGCATCTGACGATTTTCTGCATTTCTGTAAACAAGAAACAAAAGCAGGACGGGATGTCAGAGCAGAATGGAGTTGGATCGTTCCTCCAATTTCAGGTTCTGCAACATCGGTATTCCATAACCGCTATAACGAATCCGCTGTTTACCCAAATTTTCTTCTTCAGGTAGCGGCGTGGGAAACAAAGCGAGGGCAGAAGCTTCTTGCCTCACAGGAGATTTGAATAAATTTGGGCGACCTACCTAGGAGTGCTCATCCGAAAAAGCTATCAGGACCGCAAAAAACGGTCTTGAGGTAAACCCACCCCCTCATGAACGATCAGAATGAACGCCCAACAGACGCTTCAAAGATCGGCCAATATCGTCAGCAACAAGGAGAGCGCAGGGAATTAGGAATAAGGTGATGGCGGTGGCAAAAAGAATGCCGTAAGCCAATGAAACTGCCATTGGAATAAGAAACTGGGCTTGAAGAGATTGATCCAGCAGCAAGGGGACAAGACCTGCGAAGGTCGTAAGAGATGTCAGGATAATGGGACGGAACCGTCGTGCCCCGGCGGCAAGCGCCGCTTCAATAAGAGGCATTCCAGAACGACGCCTCTTATTCACAAAATCAACCATGACAAGCGAGTCGTTTACCACAACACCAGCAAGTGCAAGCATTCCAAAAACCGAAAGGAAGTTGGGGGTGATATCCATAATCAGATGTCCCAGCAAAGCACCAATCACCCCAAAAGGTACTGCCAACAAAACATAAATCGGCTGAACGACAGAGCGGAATGGAATCGCCAAGAGTGCGTAGAGCGCAAAAATCAGGAAGGCAGCATTAAGCCATGTTTTCTTCACTGATGCTTCATGCTCCGCAACATATCCGGTCCAAAGAAAAGAAAGCCCCTTCACTTTGTCAGTTAACTTGCGGATCTCAGGGTCAAGCTCTCCGGCGATACCAACGATATCAACACTGTCGTCTTGTGGCATGCCACCAATTCGAATCACTTCGGCACCATCATTTCGCTCAACAAAGGTCGGAGCCTTAGTGAATCTATAATTCGCCACCGTATTCAGCGAAACTTCTCCGCCTCTTGGAGAACGTATCTTCAGCCTTGATAAAGTGTGAAGCGATTTTCGATCGTCTTTAGGCAAACGAAGCATGATACGAATCTCCTCGCTATCGCGGATGATTCTCTGAGCCTCTTCTCCATAGAAAGCCTGCCTTACCTGTTGCGCAAGAAGTCCTTGGGTAATCCCAAGTTCCGCCGCGCGAGGCTTGAGAGTAAACTCGATTTCGTCTTGGCCACGATTAATCTGTGCCCAAGCACCACCAATTCCCTCGTACCCGCGCATCAATTTTTTTATTTCCTCAGCGATCTTGTTCTTCGCTTCCGAATTTGGCCCCCGAAGCTCAAGCGCCATCGGTTCACCATTACCGGCGCTCTCTTTCTGCTGCTCACGACGCTCTTTTCCGGTAATTTCGGCATGAATATAAAACGAATCTGCTTCTTCAATCTCGCCAACCAATTCGGTCCAACGTTTTGCGATTTGTGCATTGGTTGGCCCAGCTTCGGAACGTTCACTTGGCGGCATTACCTCGACCACAACCTTGCCACGCGATGAATCGGACCGGCCTTCAAAGTCAGAAGATCCAGTGATCCGAGCGACATTTCGGATCAGGGTCTCCCCAGTCTTTGGATCGGTGTATTCCTTCTTCAGGATCTCGGTGGCAGCTGTAATACGCTCGACATAGGCGTGTGTCCGCTCAATCGGCAAATCGTTGGGTAAATTTAGGTCCGCAGAAATACGCAAATTTTCCACCGCCGGAAAAGAAGCGAATCCCATTCGGCCACCAGCCCAGTATCCGGCCATCGCCATTGCTAGTGCGATAAAGAAAGCCAAAACCGAAAATCGGTAACGCACCGCGACTTTTAAAGTTGGGACATAAACTCGGTCAACGAACCGCTCCATTCCATCAGCAACTCCCTTTTGAAAGCGCCCAAAAACACCAATGTTTTGTCCCCGCGGACGCACGTGCTTAAGGTGTGATGGTAAAATGAGTTTGGATTCAACCAACGAGAATAAGAGCACGGGAATGACGACCGGTGGGATCTGTTTCACAAAATCTCCCCACCCTCCATTGACGTGCGACAAGGGCACGAAGGCCGCTATCGTGGTCAAGATTCCAAAGGTCACCGGAACCGCGACCTCTTTCGTCCCAAGGACAGAAGCTTCAAGCGGATCCATTCCAGTCTGTAACTTCGCAAAAACGTTTTCTCCGGTCACAATTGCATCATCGACTACTACTCCGAGTACGATGATGAACCCAAAAAGACTCATCACATTAGCGGTGATGGGATAGATCTCAAAAAATGGAAGATCCATCGACATCACCAGAACACCGCCTGCAAAGCTGATCGGAATGCCTAGAACAACCCACAGCGCAACCTGCGGGCGCAGGAACAAGCCGAGAATTAAAAAAACCAGAACGCACCCCTGAAGCAACGAACTGGCCAGCGTGCCCAGCCGACCCCGAATCGATAGTGAGCTATCATTCCAAGCATAAAGGTGTGCTCCTTCGGGAGCGCGTGTCGAAACGTATTCCTTAATACGATCTGAAATCTCAATCGCATCCTCACCGCGTGCCCGCCGAACTTGGATGAACATGGCAGGTCGCCCATTAAATTCGACGATTTTTTGATCCTCCTCAAACCCGTCGTTTACCTTAGCAACCTCGCCCAGCATGACGTCAGCACCGTTAGCAGCTCGGATCAAGATCTTCTTAAACTCGGCAGCCTGGTAGGCTTGACCACGAGTCTTGACAACAAGTCTGCCACTATCGCTGCGGATCGTCCCCGCTGTCAGATTGATCGATGAACTGCGGATGGCATCAGCAAGCTCACGGAAGGTGAGCTTGTAGGCACGCAACTTAGCAAGATCTGCCTCAATTGAGATTTCAGTTTTGCGGACGCCCTGGATATCAGCACGACTTACCCCCTCCAATTCAAGAATCTCCCGCTGCACTTTCTTAGTGACTTGGAGCAACGCCGCCTCATCAAATTCACCCGTCACCGCCACACTCAGCACCGGCAGCCGACCACTGGAATCAGGAATAATAATCTTCGCCCGCTCAGTCTCACCGGGAAACGTCGAGATGGTATCGATACGGCTCTTGATCTCATCGAGCAGCTTATCAAGGTCGACTCCCTCCTTTGCCTTGAAGTAAAACTTCGCCATCCCCGGCATTCCATCGGAATTAACTTCGCGAATCCCACTAATGCCCTCCAGCGCACGTTCAACGGGAATCAGCACATTTTCCTCAATGTCCTTCGGGGTTCCTCCGCGATAGGGCATCTCCATGTAAACGATCTCCCATGCGCTTGATTCAGGGACAACCTCTAAGGGCACCTTGTTCCATGCCGCGTTGAAGCCAGCCGCGAGGATCGCAAACATTAACAAGTTGGCTGCGATGCCATTATTGGCGAACCAGCGTATCATTAGTCCGTCTTGTCATCGTTGCCATTCGTAACAACAGGGGGTTCGCCTTCCGGGGAAGGGTCCGGCAAAATCTCAACCGGAGTTCCGTCCGGAGTATAAACGAGATAAGCAGTTGCAAGCAAAGTGCCATCGACGAGGAACTCGTCACTGACAATCAAATCGGTGTCGTTTTCCCAGAGCGGAGTCACCATGCGTTTGGTAATAATATGGGAATCTCGATCAACAACGGTGATACGTGAAAGTTGACGAACCGCTTTGCGCGGGATCACAACGACTTTCTCGAAGGGCCGCCCAGGCACTTTTGCTGAAACTGGCTGTCCAATCCGTAGCGGTGCCTTCCCAGATTCCCGACCGAAAGGATCGTCAATGCGAGCGATCGCAAAGAGATCGAGCGATTGTTCATTCAATGCCCCTTCGGTTCGAACAATCCACGCTTCCCGTTCAACCTTATTACTTTCATCCAGAGCATCTCGAAGGATGATCTTGACGGGTGAGTCACTTGCTTCCTCTGGCAATTCAAGAAATCGCATATGCCTAGCCTCAATGGGAAGACGCACCTCGGCATAGTCTACCGCAAAGATGGAAGCGAGGCTCGTTCCACTGCCGATCGTCTGACTGACTCCCACCATGCGCTGACGCATTCGCCCATCAAATGGAGCACGAATCTGGCAACGCTCAAGACCACGCTCAGCCTGTTCCAGCTGTGCAGCAGCAGCTTCGACACGAGCTTCTGCCTCGCGTAACTGCGGAACGCGCAGCACGAGATCGCTGGGCTCCTCTTCGTAACCAAGATCCTCCCAGTCTAAGCGAGCCTGCTTAGCCCGTGTTTGCTCTTGTGCAAGTATCGCAAGCGCTTGGGCCTGCTGCGATTTTGCACTTGCAACCGCTGTTTTGAAATCCGCCTTGTCGAGCTCCACGAGAATCGTTCCTTCCTCAAAGTAGGCACCATCCTCAAACTGAGGATGAGTTGCCACTATTCGTCCACTGACTTGCGAAGTGAGAGTGATTTGGTTGTGTGCCCGGATCACTCCACTGGTTTCGATCTGCGGTTCAAAATCAACAACAGTCAATTCAATCACTCTCGTCTTTGGCAGTTGGGGTAAACCTCGCTGCCGCTTTTCCCGGACTTCTGGTTGCATCCAATGATCGAATGCAAACCATCCCATTCCCAGAAACATTAGAGGTAGAATCAGACGCCAAACCCTTGCGAGACCACCAGCTTTAGTTGCCGGAGGTAGGGTCACACTTGGACTGGTTTGAGATTCAGTTGATTCTGCCATTTGCCGCGTTCCTTCGTTGGGAAAAGATATCCAGCATTCCTCAACCTTCGATAAAAAACATCACTTCGATTTACGGAAGGATATTAAGTGTCTTCCCGTGCGGATATAGATTGAATTTCGGTCAATCGCCGGAGTCGTTTCGGATTCTTCGCCAAGGTCATACGAATGAATCTCCCTAAATTTCCTGCCGGTCGCAACAACCGAGATCACCCCATGACTGGCAACAAGATAAAGGTGCCCGTTGGCATAGACCGGAGAAGCGGTGCACTGACCTCCAAGACTCGAAATTCTGTTGCGGTAAATGATCTCGCCATTTTGGGCGTCAGTCGCCGCGAGAACTCCTCCTGCCCGGATCAGGTAAATAATCCCATCGTGAAGAAGCGGAGAAGGAATTTCTGGGATATTACGGTTTACTGACCAACTTGCATGGGTTTCGGTAACGTTCCCAGAGCCACCCGGACGAACTGCCACGAGAAGTGGTTTACCGGGCTTGTCCTTGAACCCCTTCATAAACTCCTCCTCACTCCAGGCTTGGTCTTTATTTTTATCAAACCAACTCAAGATCCAGTCCACACGTTCCTCACGCTTCTTTAGATCGACAGGCATGGGGAAGCCAAACCCAGGGTGATCGACCGGAAGTTCCGGGCGGAAAGGAAAAGTAAAAGGCACCTTCATTTCCGATCTTTCGATCTTACCATTCTTGTTCTTATCAAAGGGGAGAATTGCATCCCAGAAGGGCTTTGGGTTGGTCTCTGCGTCGCCATCACCACCCCTTCTTGAAGAAGAAGCGAAAACATGATCACGGTTCGCCACCGGAACCGCGATCGTCTCGCGAGAAAAACCAGTAGTGTGCCACTTCCCCTCGCCTGTTTTCGGATCATAACCATTGAGACGTCCGTCTCCCAAAACGACAAGATCCGTTCCAACCTTGTGATACCAAATGATAGGCGTCGACCACCCACTGCGAGAAAATGGCCGCGCCGTCTTCCAAGCTTCCTTTCCGGTCGCTTTTTCATAGGCCACGACCCTAGAACGGCTTAACTTGCTGCCAGGTAGATTTCGGTCGTCATCAAGAACCATAATTACCATTTCACCAAAACCGATCGGCGAGCTTGCCATTCCATATAAGGTTTGGGGAGTTGGAATCGGCTTCTTCCAAACTTCGTTTCCATCATGGTCGTAGCAAAGCAATCCATACGACCCGAAATAGACGATGATGTATTGTTCATCGACCAGAACAGTTGAAGAAGCTTGACTCGCGGCACGGTGAACCTTCTCCGTCGCTTTTACTGGAGCAAATCTTCGCCAGAGTTCCTTTCCGCTCTGTTTGTCTAGAGCAATTGTCATCAACTCGTCCTCTCTAACGGCAGTGAGGAAAATCTGGCTCTCCGATAAAACTGGAGAAGACAGCCCCTGCGGGATTGGGACCCGCCAAGCTTCGCAATCTTTCCCAACTCGGACGGGTGGTTGACAGCCAACTGCAACTCCGGAACCGTGAGGACCCCGGAAACGATTCCAACCACCTGCCTGATCCGCCTTCGCAGAAGAAATTAGAAAAAAGATAAAGCCAAACACCTTAAAGAATTCCTGTGTCTTTTCTATGGTCATGGTTGTCTTGAAGGCCAAAAGATTTTCTCCGTTGCTTGGTATTACTTCCAAGTAACTATTTCTTAATACATCGCCACCAACCAAGAAATGCGAACCATAATTTACCGAAGAACGGAAATCTGGTTCGCTTCTTCCACTTCCCAACGTAAGTAGGCCTCTGCATAGGCTAAACAACCTTCGACCAAATCGTGATGGGCTCCATCTGCAGCCAATTTTCCTTGATCGAAAAAGAGGATTCGCGGAGCCTGCCGGAGAAGATCAATACGGTGAGTCACGAGAACCGTGGTCCCTCCACTCTTCCGTGAGCGTGTCAAAACTGCGTCGTGAATTAAAAATTCGCTTTCGGGCTCCACTGAAGCGGTTGGTTCATCAAGTAAGAGGATACGCGGCGTGGCTAGAAAAGCTCGCGCTAAGCTCAGTCGCTGACGCTGACCTCCCGAAAGTTTCACTCCATTTTGGCCGACTTGCGTTTCATAACCTTTCTGTAAGGACCGAATAAAATCATGAGCATTCGCCTTCCTGGCCGCTGAGAAAATTTCTTCCTCAGTGGCATCCGGATCCCCATAAATCAGGTTCTCCCATATTGTGCCATCGAAAAGGTAATGGTCCTGCCCGACATATCCGATTTTCTTGCGAAGAGAGTCGAGGGTCACCATTTTGATTTGGGTGTCATCAATCGTAACCGAGCCAGAATCAACATCATAAAAGCGGGGGATTAAATTGAGGAGCGTGCTTTTCCCTGAACCACTCCCCCCGGCAACCGCCACAAACTCGCCAGCTTTGATCGAGAAACTCACCTGCTTTAGAATGGGCTTTCCAGGGAGATATGAGAAACTCACCTCATTAAAATCGATCGCTCCATTCACGCTTTCCAATGATCTAGCCTCCGGCTTATTTTTAATGAGAACAGGTTCATCGAGAAGCTCCATGATACGTGTTGCCGCTGCTCGAGCTCTTTGGAGAATATCACTCGTTTGGGCAATCGTCCGGATAGGACTTTGAAGGCGCCACCAAAAACCACGATAAGCCAGAAGAGCTCCAAGTGAAAAGAGGCTGCTGTCGTTCATGATGAGCCACGCTCCAAGGCCCAGCATGATGAGATTATTGATAAAGCCAAAAACAGAAACGATTGGAAAATACGTATTACGAAGCCGACTTGCCTTAACACTTGAATCATAAAAGTGATCGGCATTCTCCCGAAACGTCTCCGTCTCATGCTCCCTGCGGCCAAATGATTGAGTGACCAAGATTCCAGCCAATCGATCTTGCACGAAGGACCCAATGTTCCCGAGCTTCTTTCGCACTCCGGCATAGAGTGATTTAACTCTACGATTGTATTTTCGGATAAAAATAAAAGCGAAGGCGAGCGGGATAATAGAAGCCGCCCCAACTACCGGGCTGATCCAGAGAACCATTCCCGCCACCACGATAAAAGTGACAACCTCCTCCATCAATGCAGTCAGTCCCTGTAGGACCGATTGCTCCATCGCATCAACATCACTAGTGATACGGGTCACCAGCTCGCCAGTCCTGCAATTCCGGTGGTAAGCTAGTGACTGTTCCTGGAACTTAGAAAAAAGCTCGGCCCGAATATCTCGAACGAAAGCCTGACCAGTCTTTTCGAGGAGATAACTCTGAACCGCGCCCGCCGCAATTCCGATCAGATAGCTCACGAGCATAATAGAGAGCCACATCACGAGAACCCCGGCAGTGAGGGTTTGATCAACTAAAGCGTCAGCTACAAATCCCCATACGAGAGGATGAAAATTCACGAAAGGAACGGCAAAGACAAGAAGGGTCAAAGCCCATCCGATTCGTCTGCGATAGGGTTGTAGGCGGACCCATATCCGCCCCGCTAATTCCCGATCGCTCAATTCATAGTGAAAATCATTATTCGCCATCGAAGGTATTCTAGTGCGGAATTTCAGTTGGGAAGGCAGAATGAATTATTTTTCTCATAAAAAAACTGACCACGGCGAGAGAATTAAGGCCAGCACTCTCTTAGGGCTTAATTGAAGTTCAATATCAATAGATAGATCAACTGGAGGGAAAACACGATATTCAAGCAAACTTTTCCGGCCCCGATTACTCATCTAAAACCATCTCCCGAATAGTTAGAGATTGGTCCTTCCAAACTCCCTGTTTAGTTTCTTCGAATATGAACAAAGGATTGGCCATTCTCTTTCCACACACAATCCCCCCATCCGATATCTGCTGTGCTCTAGATATCACTGCAGGGAAGCTTACGGAGAAAGATCTTCGATTTAAGAATCCCTCAAGGCCAAATCCTTTATTCACCAACATTTCAGGTGTCTCATGACAGCACTTAGTCCCGCAGAACTGGAAAATCACTAATTATACAATGTTTCGCATAATCCTGCTTGGCACTCTCTTAAGTTTTGTAACGACCTCCTGCCAAGATCACGAAATCAAGCCCATAAGCGGCGAGTTCCCCCGCAAACCCGTCAAAATTGTCGTCCCTTTCGGGCCCGGTGGCGATAGTGATACCTTCACCCGTATTATTCAAAAATCGGTCGAAGATCACGACCTGCTTCCCGAGCCGCTGGTGGTCGTAAATGTTCCGGGAGCAGGGGGAACGATTGGAAGCCGACGTGTTCGAAATGCGCCACCAGACGGCCACATGATTCTCAATTTACACGAAGGTATTTTCACTTCGAAATATGCGGGACGGGTCACCTATGGCCCAGAGGCCTTTCAGCCGATTGCTGCCACTGCAGAGTCCAACCTCGTGATCTGCGTGCGCAATGATTCTCCCTTTCAGGAACTAAACGGCTTGCTTAAAGCCGCGGCTGAAAAGCCCGACTCGATCTTGTTTGGCATGGCTCCGGGAACGCCAACTCATTTTGCCGGACGCCGACTAGAAAGCGCGGGCGGAGAAACAAAATTCCGTATGGTCCCAAGTGGCGGTGGATCGAAACGTCGACACGATCTAATCGGCAAGCACATCGACGTAACTCCTTTTTCGCTCTCTGAATTTATTGGCTTCAAAGGAAGTGGCATTCGCGCCATCGGTTACCTCGGCCCGGAGCGTCACCCGGACTTGCCAGACGTTTCGACAGGCCGTGAACTCGGCTACAATGTCGTTATGCCACACGTTCATTATTGGTGGGCCCCTAAATCAACTCCCCCCGCGGTAATTGAACAGATCGCCGATATGTTGGAAGCGGCTATGACAACCGACTACGTTCGTAAAAAACTTGCTGAGACTAAAACAGCTCCGCTTTTTCTTCGTGGTAATGAACTCGATGCCCACCTCGCCGCAAGAGAAGAAGAATTTCAGGACGTCGCCTTGGTTCAATACCAAGGTTTGCCCGATCCGGCAGTTCCAATACTCGTCTTGGTTCTTGGCACCGGCGTCTGGGTCCTAGTCCGTTCTTTTACCAAAAAAGAAAAAAATCGTGAGCCCCCATTTGATTGGCGCCAGAGCTCCCTCACCCTCGTAATTCTGGCCGGCTATCTTCTCTCTATGCAGGTGATTGATCTTCCTTATCCGATCGCTACCATGATCTTTATCCCAGTCTTAGCGGCGGCCATCGGAGCACGTAGTCCTCACGCCATTTTAAAGGTTACAGGAGCCGGTATCGCCATCTCGTGGGGATCCTTCTTCATTTTCACCAAATTCCTAGTCATCGACCTTCCCTAATCAAGCGATGATTTTCGAAGTCCTTTCACAACCATCACTCATCATGCTTGTCATGTTGGGCACTGCTCTTGGAATCACCGTGGGCTCGATCCCTGGCCTTACCGGAGCTATGCTGATCTCGCTCACCTTGCCGCTGACTTTTAGCATGGATGGTCAAAGCGCACTCGCCTTACTCGTCGCGATGTATGTTGGGTCAGTAAGCGGAGGCTTAATCACCGCAACGCTACTGAAAATGCCAGGTACACCAGCTTCGATTATTACTACCCTCGACGGCTACCCCATGGCCAGTTCGGGTCGAGCCAGCCGAGCACTTGGTCTCGGCATCGGAGCGTCTTTTATCGGCGGCCTCATTTCTTGGGCGGTTCTTGCTTTGGTCGCCAAACCAATCGCAGAATTCTCAACCCTTCTTGGCCCGTGGGAATTCTTCGCACTCGTCGTGATGTCCCTAGTCCTAGTGGTTGGCGTAAGCGGAAACTCGCTTTCAAAAGGACTTCTCTCATGCTTCTTGGGAATCCTCTGCGCCCTTCCGGGGACAGCACCCGGAACCGGGGAACTACGACTCACCTTCGGTTTTAGCGCAATGGATGATGGTCTAAAACTTCTACCCGTCCTTATCGGGCTCTTTGCTCTCAGTCGCGTCTTTTTACCGTCATCTAGTAAAACTAATCAAGTCATCAGCACCAAGATTAATGGACCCATCACTCTAAAGCTAAGAGAATGGAAATCACATTGGCTCAACCTCCTGCGCTCGAGCGCCATCGGAACTGGAATCGGTATCCTCCCCGGTATTGGTGCTAACATCGGCTCTTTAATTGCCTATTCGACTTCCCGCGCCACCTCTAAACATCCGGAAAAATTCGGTACTGGATGCGATGATGGTATCATTGCGTCCGAGTCCGCTAACAACGCCACCGTTGGAGGCGCGCTAGTCCCACTAGTCGCGCTCGGAATTCCAGGTAGTGTCATTGATGCCATCTTGCTAGGAGCCTTTGTGATCCATGGCTTACAACCTGGGCCAATGCTCTTTACAAACGACCCAAAGATCGTAGGCACCATCATTTCGTCCTACCTTTGGGCAAATTTTGCGATGCTTTTTTTGATGCTCCTCAGCGCCCGTTGGGCCGCCAAATTAGCCCGCATCCAGCATCACACCTTGATTCCCATCGTCGCTGCGTTTTGTGTCCTTGGCTCGTTCGCCCTAGCAAACCGTTACTTCGATGTTTGGGTGATGATCTCATTCGGCATCGCTGGTCTTCTACTCGAACGCTGGCGTATCCCGCTCGCACCTCTCGTAATTGGATTCGTAATTGCTCCTCTTGGCGAAGAATCGATGGCCACGGGCCTCATGAGCTCCGGTGGAAGCTGGCTTCCACTTTTGACCCGGCCAAACTCGCTTGCCTTTTTGATCATTGCTACCCTTCTTTTATTCTGGTCCCTCCGTCAGCGACGTGCCATTTCACCCACCAAAAATTCAAATTATTCCGCCTAATCTATGATGACTCAAAAACCGAACATCCTCTGGTATTGTACCGATCAACAGCGCTTTGACACCATCGGGGCACTGGGCAACCCCCATGCACAAACTCCAACCATTGACGCCCTTGTCGAAGGGGGCACCGCTTTTACTCACACCTACTGTCAAAGCCCCATTTGCACCCCTAGCCGAACCAGTTTCATGACAGGCCTCTACCCCACTCGCGCGCACAACACGCGCAATGGCAACGAGTCATTCAAAGGCCACCCTCCGCTCATTAGCAAGCTGGTCGCCGAAGCCGGCTACCATTGTGGCCTCATCGGAAAGTTTCATCTACAAAGCTCGGGCAAACGCACCGAGCCAAGACTCGATGATGGTTTCACCTTCTGGAAATTCAGCCACGCTCCCCGCGATGATTGGAAAGAAGGGCATGACTATGCCGATTGGGTCAAAGAAAAGGGAGGCGATCTCGATGCTATGCGTGAGAGTGAAGATCGTGTTTCCGCCGAATTTCACCAGACCACTTGGGCCACCGAGCGCGCCTTAGAATTTCTCGATCAAACTCAAGACATCAATAAGCCGTGGATGCTCAACATCAATCCCTACGATCCCCACCCCCCATTCATTCCGCCGAAGGAATACGCCGATAAATTCGACCCCAAAAATATGCCCGGCCCGCACTTCCGAGAGTCTGACCTTGCGGCACAGGCCAAGCTCAAACCCGTCGATTTTCAAACTGAAGCACTGACTCCGAAAGAGCGAGGCGCGAAGAAAATCCAGGCGCTTTACTACGCGATGATTAACCTCATCGACGATCAATTAGCACGTATCATTCAACGCCTCGACGAAACGGGCCAACGCGAAAACACCATCATTATATTCACCAGTGACCACGGAGAATCACTCGGCGATCATGGTCTTTTACTCAAAGGATGCCGATTCTACGATGGCTTAGTCCGCGTGCCTCTCATTTTCAACTGCCCGGACTCGATCGAAGCCAACCTAAAAAGCGATGCGCTTGTCGAACTTCTAGATATGAGCGCGACCATTCTAGATTTTGCCGGCATCAAACTTCCTGAGTATTTTCAAGGCACGAGCCTCCGGCCTATCTTATGTGGAGATGCTCCGGCCGACTACCATCGCGATAGCATTCGTTCCGAATACTTCGATGCCCTCGCGAAAGAATTCTGTAATGGCAACGCGTCATTCGCTACGATGTATCGGACCAAAAGATACAAGCTGGTCGTCTATCATCGTAATGGTCTGGGCGAGCTTTTTGATCTCGAAACTGATCCCAATGAATTCGAAAACCTCTGGGACGATCCGGTCTCTGCCCAAATCAAAAGCCGACTTATTTTAGAAAGCTTCAATGACCATGTGATGAAAACCACTGATGTCGGCAGTCGGAGAATTGCTCCAATGTGAAATCATCTCCTGAAGGTGACTAGTCCCCGTCCGGAAGATAAATACAATCCACACATTACTGAGAGTGCCCTGATAAATTTAGGTTCACCAATCGTAAAGAGCGCAAAAACTAGAACCTCCAAGTCCAACCCACTTTGGCCACCGCCTCTCTGCCCGAGCTTTCATAACGCCGCTCCGGCCCCACTTTAGTCAGGCTTTGGTTCACCACAAAGTAGACATTACTCCCTGGTTTCACCGTCCATCTCACGCGCCCATTGATTCCGACTCTCTCCGATAAATTGTCATATTGTAAATCGGTCGTCAAAAGTAGTTCCGTGGTCGGTGTCCACTGCAGCGCACCATTCACCACGAAAGTTTCAAAGTCCCCTCCAGGCAGTTGATTCCAGTCGTTATTCACCGAGACGCGCGTGGCCCATTGAGAGCTCGGTTTCCAAAACATCTCCACATCAATTCCCTGCCTCTGCCCTCCCAGATATTCCCCTGCGCTCAGTTTTAATCTGGACCCCCACCTCCAGGACGAAGGCGTGCTGAAACCACCAACTACTTGCGTTTGACGATAATCGCCCACGGGAATAATCACTCCATCCAAGATCTCAAAATCTTCCAAGAAGCGCTCGCGTTCGTGCTCAATACCCAGATTGTATTCACCTCCGCCCTTCCTCTCAAAAGTCACGTCAAATTCAAAATCCTCCGATAAAACCTGTCCTTCCAAATCGGTATCAAAGCCCGCCGAAAAATCAAAATCAATCTCGTTCCAATTCCTCCCACCCGACTCAAATTCATACGAAAAGAACGAAGCAAATTCGTAGATTCCCGGTCTCCTCACAAATCCCATGGCAGGATCCAAATCTTCACCCACTCGCTGTAGTCCAACCCGCATGTAAAGAGGGTTATTCGGATAGATCGCAGTCAAACCCCACCCGTAATCATCTACACCATCACTGTCCGTCTGCATCAACCAGCCAATCAACTCACCCGTTTTTTCCCCTCTCCCTCGATAACTACTATCCTTCAGCTGGAAATCTAAGCCATAAGTGCGTGCCGAACCATTACCGCGAGGATCACCATCCGTCACAATCACTCCCACTTGGGACTCCTCAAACAAATCGTAGGTCACCCGGCCCGCAAATACGTCATCAGCTTCCAACACCCCCTTCCCTTCTAATCCCACTCCAAGTAAACCTAGGTTCCAATTCCCCACTTTCCCTGTTAACTTTCCACCCATCTCAATTGGCACCCGCTCCCCATTCCCCGACAGTCCGATTGTGCGCGAATGGAATGGAAGCGGGCTTCTCCGGATTCCACCAAAGCGAAAATAGCGGGCGTCCTCTAAGAAAAAGGCCCGCTTTTCAGGGAAGAAAAGAGGAAATCTTGTGGTGTTCACCACCCGTTTATCCACCTCCGTATCTGCAAAATCTGTCTGCCAACTCAGGGTCGTAGTCAATGATGGTGTAACCCTAAAAAATGCATCAATCGACGGTTCAATTTCAAAGGTATTCGCACCATCCCTTTCTTCCCGCCAACGCGATACAAGTGAAGGTCGCACATCCAGTCCCAGCCCAGTCTTTAAATTCCGCATCCCAGTGATCCGCCCGGCTCCCTCTAATGCATAAAGTAATTTTTTTCGCGTTGGTGATGCCCAGCGTAACTTCTCTTCCTTCCGCCTGATCACGCGCTCAACATTAAATCCCCAGCTTTCCTGATTCGGCTCGAAGGCAATGCTTCGGAACGGAATCTCAATCTCTGCCACCCAGCCTTCGGCAGTGACACGCGTCCTGACATCCCAAATACAATCCCACTCCATTTCCGGACGATTTCCTGCGCGCACAATTCCATCCCCTCTCGATCCCCCCGCTGCAATCCCAAAAAAATATCCCTCAGTTCCGCGCGCAAACGGATCGATAACGATTCTGAGTCGATCGTCACCCGAACCCGTGGAGTCCCTCCTCCGGTCCCTAGCTAAAACCTTCGTTGGAGTTTGGTCAAAACACCTTACTCCCAGATATAAAGCTTCATCTGTGCGCATCAGCAAAACTTCCGTCCGCTCCGATGCTTCTTTCCCTTCGCGGGGCTCCACCTGCCCAAAATTTCTAATCACCTTCGCCAGCATCCATTCCTTCTCATTCAAAACTCCATCAATTACCGGCTTATCCTTAATTTGCTGAACAACCACCGAAAGTTGCCGGTCACCGGCCTGAGCAGTCTTCAAACAGCTCATCAGCACCATAAAGACCACGACAACTCCCCGTTTCATCCGCAGTCTTACGGACATATTTGCTAATAATATCAACCGATCACACCAACACACCACACACACAACCAAAAAAGAATCCAACTTGATTCCTTCCCCGACCACACCGGTGTGAGGCAGCACCCTCATAGAAAGTAATAAATCGTTGTTTGGATACGGGCGCACTTTTGCATAATCTACGACTCAATGCCGATAGATTTCCTAAAAAGCGGGCGCCGCTGGCTTGCCCTGATTCCAGTAGCAATCATCTTGGCTTCTATCGCTATTTGGTTCTCAACGCGCGAAACTCTTCCTAAAACAATACGGGTTGCCACCGCGAACAAGGGAGGCCTTTATCACGAATTTGGAAAAGCACTAGAGCAGTCACTTGAGAAAAACGCGGGCTGTGATGTTATCATCGTCGAGACAGAAGGTTCAGGAGAGAATGCTAAACTCTTGAGCGAGGGCAAAGTGGATCTTGCCATCATCCAAAGCGGCTCTCGGAAGGTTGATGATTTCTCAGTAATTGCCCCACTTTACCCTGAGGTCGTGCATATCGTGGCCCGTAACGAGTCCTCTATTCAGTCTATTGATGGTCTCAAATCTCATCGAGTCATAATCGGCCCTGAAGGGTCCGGAATGCAATCCAGTGCGCTGAGAATCTTGAAACATTATGGCATCGAAAAAAACATCACCACCACCAGTGATGTTTATTTTAAAGATCTCCTAAAACACGAAACAATTGAAGCTGCAATCGTCACTACCGGCTTAATGAACCGCGATCTTCAAAGCATGCTCGCAAGCGGCCACTTCCAATTACTCTCAGTTGAAAGTTCGGAAGCCATCGTGACCAAGGATCCTGTCTTCCATCTTAGCGAAATTCCTCGTGGACTTTACCGCGAAGGACCTACGGTCCCACCCACGAACATTCCATCGGTAGCCACGACAGCTTTGTTAGTCACACAAGAGGGCGAGAACGAGCTCCTAATCGAAGAGACCCTTGAAGCGATTTACAACGGGGGATTAGCACTCAAATTTCCAACCATGATTTCGAAGGAAGACGCCCTCAAAAAGTCACCTTTAGCTCTCAATCTCGCATCTCGAATATTTTTCAACCCACCTGATCGCGTCGGTCGAATTACTGAGACTATCGAAACCTTAGCAGCATTCAAAGAGCTATCAGTAGCCATTGCCGCTGGGCTCTACCTCCTCTGGACCCGCAGAAAGAAGAAACAGAAAGAACGACAAGAAAAACTGATCCAGAAGCAGAAAGACAAGCTAGACACTTTTCTCAACAAGACCCTTGAGGTGGAGCGTGCGCAAATGGAGACTACTGATATCGACACTCTCAAAAGCTATCTAGATCGCGTCACCGAAATTAAGTTGGAAGCACTCACTCGCTTTACCCAAGAAGAACTCCGGAGCGATCAATCATTCGAAATCTTCCTCCTTCAATGCGGAAACTTGATCAGTAAAATCCAAATGAAAATCCAAAATTGTTCGCAGCCGCCGCGAACTTAAGTTGTATAGCTCGCCAACTCGAAACACTTTGAGTATCTTGCCAAGCCCCGCCCCCGAGGCCCGTCTACCCCTGATTTAAAATCGTGTGGTCACTTATCTATCCGTAACTTTTTTAGGCTTCTTGATAGCGATCATCGTCACCAGAACAAAACGATGACCAAAAATCACACAACCTTTTAGCCTTATTCCCCGGCAAGCTTGGTCCTCGGCACCACCAACTTGCGCGCCCAGATATTCCGAAAGCGAACTGGATTACCATGATCCTGAAGCGAGAGCCCACCTGACTTCGCCTTTCCACCCTCTTGCACTGCGAATTGCGTCACGATCCCATTGTGTAACACAGTAATCGATCCCGGTTGAATCACTTTGCCGTCGGCACCCTTCTTCTCTCGGATGCAAATAACATCGTATGTTTGCCATTTACCAGGCCCACGACTCGCATTCACCAAGGTGACACTCTTTTGATAAAGCGAGGAAGCCTGGCCATCGGGATAGGTATCATTTTTAAATGAGTCGAGCACCTGCACTTCGGGATACCCACCTATGAAGACGCCACTGTTTCCCCGTCCCTGACTATTCCCCTTCACTTCAGCGGGAGTGCACCACTCAATATGCCACTGGCAATCTCCCTCGACCTGATTACGGGTTTGAATTGATCCAGTTCCTCGCACCACCTCCATAAAACCATTCTTCACCTGCCAATTTGCACCATCATTTCCATCTTTTGCACGGCCCTTCCATTTCGAAAGATCACGCCCATCGAAAAAGACGATAGCATCGGATGGCACTGCTCCGGGTTTGGCATCGGTGGTGTGACCTGGAGGTGTCACGACTGCCGGGCGTTCATTCCTGACCTCTTCCTTGTTCCAACGGCCCGCGTCGGAGACAGCGACTTGAGCTTGGAGAGGAGACAGGTTAGCTAAAAAAGGAGTCAAAGTTAGAAGGTGATATTTCATAGGAACTGGATTTAATTAGGAACGATCAGATTGATCACTCATAACTACGCCCGATTTAACTCCTGCTTTCAAGCCCACTTTCGGAATTAGCGACTTCTTCTTAAGTCGTCTTATGATGATCAACCATTCCAGTTTCACTGAATCAAAATAGATAATCGCCATGTTCACTCGTCTCCTCCTCTCTCTATTCTTCTTTCTCAATTCAGACTTACTCCCTGCAAATCAACGCTCAAAAAAACCCAATATCCTCTTTATTGCGATTGATGACCTCCGCCCCGAACTTGGCTGCTACGGATCCAAATACGCCATCACTCCAAACATCGATGAGCTTGCCTCGCGAGGCCGTCTCTTCGAACGCGCCTATTGCCAACAACCGATTTGCCACCCCTCACGCACTTCCCTCCTCACTGGAACCCGCCCTGACACCAACGGCATCACCCATAACTATGTTAAGTTCCGCGACCTCAACCCAAATCGACTCACCCTCCCGCGACACCTTCGCGACCACGGATACCAATGCTACAGCTATGGGAAAATCTTCCACCGGTCTAACGCCGACATCGAAGAATCATGGTCCGGAAAAGCCAAACTTGGTCGCCTTGGGCTTCCAAAACCCGTCGGCTTTGCCTCCCCCGAAAACATCAAGCGCCGCAGCGAGCAATTTAAGACAATGTTCGAGAAATACGGCGAAGCAGCCAAACGCGGCCTTGCCTCCGGCCCCGCCTACGAATCAGCCGACGTTCCTGACACGGCCTACCGTGACGGATACAATACCGCTGGCGCAGTAGCCCACCTTAAGGAATTTGCCAAGACTCCCAGCAAACCTTTTTTTCTCGCCCTCGGACTTTACAAACCGCACTTAAACTTCGTGGCTCCCAAAAAATATTGGGACCTTTATGATCCGAAAAAACTCCCCGCGGGCACCTACACTCCGCGCCCAAAAAATGGAGCTTCGATGGGGCTTCACGCCTCTTTCGAGCTCCGAGTCCGGCAAGGTATCCCCAAATCTGGCGCGATCGATGAAGACCTTTCTCGCACTCTTTTCCACGCCTATCTTGCCTGCGCCTCTTATATCGATGCCCAAGTTGGCGTGACACTCGATGCCCTGAAAGAGACTGGCCTCGACAAAAATACCATCGTTATTTTCTGGGGCGATCATGGCTGGCACCTCGGTGACATGGGTATTTGGGGGAAAGCTACCAACTACGAAATCGCCACACGAGTCCCCTTCATCATGACAACTCCCGGCATGAATAAGCCTGGCACTCGCTCGAAAGGTATTGTGGAACTCCTTGATATCTTCCCCACCCTCTGCGAGCTCACCGGCCTTCCTAGACCTACTGGCCTAGAAGGAAAATCCATTGCTCCTCTTCTTAAGAACGCAGATGCCGACTGGAATGAAGTTGCTCTTACCCAATATCCCAATCCTGCTCTTCGCGAGTGGGCCGCCAATCCGCTATCGAATGAAATGCGAGAAACCTTCTTCGGCCCCCTTATAAAGGAAGTCGAAGGACGTATCAAAAATCAAATGGGTGAAAAATGGGACCGCGACTTCTTCGAGGAGCATCTCATGGCCTACGCGCTGCGTACTAATCGCTATCGCTATATTGAATGGCGCGATCATCGCGACCCTAAGTCAGAGCCCATTTTTACCGAGCTCTATGACCACGAAAACGATCCAAAAGAGACCACGAACATTGCGCATGAGAGGCCTAGTATCACTCTCCAACTTGGAAAGAAAATGCGACCAATGATCAAAAGAAAGTTCCCATTTTAATGACTGAAAGCTTCGGCCTAACTTTAAGTCCAATCTTAGCCACTTGTTTCCTCTTTTCTATGCATACACAAGGCCGCCCGTCGATAAGACCGTTTTAAATAAAAAAGCTCCGGTATTAGCTCCTTCATCTTAAAATTTAGAATTCTATAATCTGAGGCGAAGGAAGAATGAGTAAAAGTCGTGTTTTATCAGTGGAATTTACGCGCAAAATCGGGTGAGATCGCAAGATGCGACCGTTCCTGCTCACTGTCCTCGCCATTTTTCCGCTCCATGCCGATTGGATCGAACTATTCGACGGAAAATCGACTAACGGTTGGAACCCGCGCGCAGAAGTCGAGCAATTCGAAGCCATTAACGGCGAACTCCATCTTCTCTCGAAGACTAATGTCTGGGTCACCTCCAAGATTGAAATGGATGATTTCGAAGCTGAACTAGAGGTGTTCCTCCCTAAGGAACCAGGGTTTAATTCCGGCCTCGCATTCCGTTGTTCAGGAGCAAAAGGAAAACCAAAAGGCTATCAGATTGAAATCGATCGAAAAGCCCCAGGTGGAATTTACGGAATCGGGCTTGGGGGCTGGCTGACAAAGCAGAAGGGCATACTTAAAGAAGGCAAGTGGAATCATTTCCGCGTGATCGCTCAAGGAAATCGCATTGAGACCTTCGTTAATGGAAGCCCCGTCGCCGACATTCGTGAGGAAAAACAACTCAAAGGCTACTTCGGAATTCAGCATCACGGCAAAGGGGGCGTTGTGAAATTTCGGAAAATTCGGGCCCGCAAGCTTGAACCTAAAACGTCAACTCTTGAGCAACCCAATATCCTCTGGATCGTCGCCGAAGATCTCAGCCCCGCTCTCGGTTGCTACGGCCACCCCGATGCTCGCACTCCAAATCTTGATGCCTTCGCCAAGGAAAGTATTCTCTTTACCCATGCCTTTGCAGCTTACCCGGTCTGTTCTCCTTCACGCTCCTGCCTCATCACCGGGATGTATCCTTCCACGACTGGAACCGGCCAAATGCGGTCTGCTTTCCCACTCCCCCAGGGAGTAACAGGATTTCCGAAATACCTTCGCGAAGCTGGTTACCACACGACTAATAATGTCAAAACTGACTATAACTCCGAAGATGCAGAGCGACTCACCAAAACGTCGTGGGTTGAATCAAGCTCAAAGGCTCATTGGCGGACGCGCAAAAAAGGCCAGCCTTTCTTTGCGGTTTTTAACGATATGACCACCCACCAGTCGCGCACTATGGTCTGGCCTCACTCAGTATTTAGAAAGGAAATCCAAGCGGAGCTTTCTCCTGACGAAATTCACAAACCGGATAAAGTTCGCGTTCCCTCTTACTATCCCAACACCTCGCTAATCCGACGAGAACTTGCGCGATTTCATGACTGCGTCACCGTGATGGACCAGAATACTGGAAGGATTCTTGCTGAGCTCGAAAAAGACGGACTTACCGAAGACACGATCGTTTTCTTTTATTCCGACCACGGCTCGGGGATGCCACGTCACAAGCGACTTCTCACCGACTCAGGAATGCGAGTTCCCCTCATGGTTAGAGTGCCTAAAAAATGGCAACATCTTGTCCCCGGGTCCGAAAATCGCAGCAGCAAAAATAACAAGTTGGTATCCTTTGTCGACTTCGCACCGACTGTACTCGCGCTTTGCGGGATTGATGCGCCGGCCTACATGCAGGGACACAACTTTCTCAATCAACAAAACAACCGTGAATGGGTCTATGGTGCCCGTGACCGGGTCGACGAGGTCTTTGACTGCTCCCGTTCGGTTCGCAACGACCGCTGGCTATACATTCGAAACTATCACCCATTTCTCGGTTGGAACCAGCCTTCCGTCTTCTCAGATCTAGGTGAAATCCGGAATGAAATTACCAATTATTCACTTAATACTAGGACGCGCCTTTCAAGCGAACAAACTCATTACATCTCACCACAGCGGGCTCCTATTGAGTTTTATGATTGCCTCGCCGATCCCGAGAACACCCGTAACCTTGCTCTCGAAAAATTGAGCCCCACTCAGCAAGTTTCGCTCGAAAAAGCCCAACGAGCCCTAAAAAGGATTCGCAAAAAAACTCGAGACGTAGGATGCCTACCTGAAGGAGTCATGGCTGACTTGGTTGAGAAAAATAGAGAATCGATTGCAGATCTTGCTCGGAACGGAAAGCTCAAGCTTGATCAAGTCTGGAATGTCGCTGACTCGGTTGGGGGAGAAAGTAAATCCGCCCTTAAATTTTTTGGGTCAAACGATCCCTCAATCAATTTTTGGGTGGTCAACGCCCTCAAATCCTCTTCTCCTAATCATAAACATAAAGATGATGCCTTCCGCTACCTAGGGCAAACAAGGAGCGCTGAAGCGAGTATCGAAGCTGCCGCTTGGCTAGCCACAGAAAGTCGCTACTCGGAAAAAGCCATGAAGGTGCTTATCGACGAACTGGAAAACTCAAGCTGGCCTGTCGCACTCCGTGCCTGCCGTGCGATCGAACTCCTTGGTTCAAAAGCTAAGCAAGCTGTCCCCACCATGAAAAAAATTTACGCCCTTAACCGCCACAAGAAAGGCGACGCTGCGCTCTTCCTCGCTTTCTCATCTGGCGCCTTTCTCGAAAAGCTCGACGAGAAAACGGAAGCTTGGGACTTTACTCCCAAACGCTGAAAAACGTTGTGACTTTAAGGCAGAGAATTCCGGTGTGTATTCACATATTCCAGCAGACGAAATGGCTCATCATTTTATCGGGACGAATCTTGGCCTCCGCCAGGACAATCGGCCTATCCTAAGCGAGAAGATTTGACCCTGATTTCCGCGTCGCTTCTCCGACTAATTCGACGAACCCATTGTGATTCTAAGTCGGTAGAAAAGAGGTCCATTTTCTTCGGGCGTTCGAGTTAAAGAGCGAGTTTGCAATCCAGCTGGATTGTCCCGAACACTTGAGATCTCCGTTAAATCGCCAGCTGGAGCCCAGTTGTCCAAATCGATTGAGGATTCCAGCACCGAGCTAAGGTGTCGCCCTTCCAAATCCAACGACTCTACTAGGACGAAGGAGTGAGAACCGTCCGGAAGATAATCAATCGTCATTGGCCCTACCCCTGTGCTCGCATCACTCGGGTCAGAACCAGCAAGATATTCCTCGAGATTGGAAAAACCATCGTGATCCGGGTCATCAGAAAATCCCGAGAGGGAGATCCCTGCCCCCTCGAGCCAATTGTCAAACTTCTCAGCCGGACTTAGATCTTTCCATTCAATGGCAGGGTCAATAAGGACCTGAATTTCCTCGGCACGATCACTGACTCGTGAACCATAACCATTGGTCTGACGGTAGAAGCGGATATCAGATGGATCCTCAGATTGACCAAAAGTCGGAATCAAGTTCCATCCAGAATCGTCGTTACCAATAGAGAGACCACCTGCATCATAGAACACTCCGTTAAAACGATTTTGATTCGAAGGAATCGCGGAAGACGAATACGAGGCATCCACCGAAAAGGTGACCGCAGCCAACTTCCAAATTGGGCCATCTTTGATAAACCAACCCCCACCCGAGTCGCGAGGGGAGACAATTACCTCATCCTCGCCCAAGAGATCTGAAAAATCAAAATGTAGAAGTTCATTCCCTTCGACATCTACGGAACCACCCACCTCATTACGGCCCCATCGAGATTTTTGCGTGGCATAAGATCCCCACTTCCAACCTCTCCCTGCGACCTCCTCGTCACGATCAATACCCCGCCCGTGAACAACCATCTCTTTGCCGACCTCATCGGACTTCGTGTAGAGCAAGGCATAGTCTTCGAAAGTTTCCCAAATCTCAAAAACCCGCAGATCAGAATCCCCAATTCTCACCGGAGTTCCTTTTATCGCAAAAGTCTTGAGCTCAGCCCCGTTAAAAAAGGCCTGCTGCGTCACCTGCTCCTGACTAGCACCTAGATGGTTCGCGGTAATGAAATGTTTGGGCGAAATGATGGTGGCATGCGAAGTCAAATATCGCAGCTGATGCTGCCAACCACTCCCCGCATAATCACCAGTGGGCGCAGTACGTGTATTCGCGGTAGGACTTAAACCATCTCGGAAAATCAACCCACTCGCCGGAAGCCCTACGACCGCCAATAACAACATTATCTTCAAGATAAAGTAAAGTAGCCCTGATTCGCTTTGCTGTCGCCACAAAATTAAAAAATGCACCCTAGCCAAATAACTCCGGATCCTGAGCTTGTTGAGCAAGATAGCCCGAGTCTTCGATAAATTTTCCAGCATCAATTGCCTCATGCACCAAGGCATCACAACGCTCATTGAATGTGTTGCCAGCGTGTCCCTTAACCCACTTCCAGGCGATAGTGTGCCCTCCAGCCTCTTGATCAAGCTGCTCCCAAAGGTCACGATTCAGCACTGGTTTCTTATCCGATTTTATCCACCCACGCTTCTTCCAACCAACCAGCCACCCTTTGGTCATCGCGTCGACGAGATATTTAGAATCCGAATACAAAGTGATCGCGCAAGGCTCCTTGAGAATTCCTAGCGACGCGATCGCCGCCATAAGCTCCATGCGATTATTAGTGGTATGATCAAATGCCCCTTTCAGCTCCTTACAATGCTGGCCAAAAATGACGACTGCCCCAAATCCCCCCGGCCCAGGATTTCCGCGGGCCCCTCCATCTGTGTAAATTTCAACCCTTTTCATAAAGCGGAAATCTTAGTCTCACACATTTTGCTCACGGCCTCAAAATCTTCTTGCGACAAAAAAGCCGACTTCGGTAAAATGAAATATTGATCCTTCTGCAGATAGAGCAAAATCCCCTTGGGAGACAAGTAGCGATCCTCAAATTCTCGCCATTTTAGGGTCTTCTCATGACCCTTTGATTCCTGATGGACCATTTTATCAGAAAAAGTCCAAGTCAGCATCTGACCCGCCTCAGGGGAAGATTTGGAACCATGGATAAGGCGGTATTGCCAGAAGGTTTTACGCATAAAAAGCAAAGGGCCAACGAGAATGCAGAGAAAACCAAAGGTCCGCTCACCGAGAAAGAGAAGAAGCGCTCCGATCGGAACTAGAATGAGATAGAAATATCGAAACATCAGGAAAATTGGATGGCGGTTCCGCATATGCATCGCCGAACCCAATTTTAGGGTCTTAACGTCAAATCGACTCGTTGCTTGATAATCACTCATCTGCTCCGCTAGCCATAGCGCCTTCCTTTGCGCTGGACAAGACCGTGATCTCCATGACTTTGTAAAGGAGATGAAGAGACTCCTTCCAAAATTATTGTTATTGCTGATGACACTCAGCACTACGCTTACCGCACAAGAGGCTTGGATCCTCGAAATGCCCAACAAATTCAGCGACTACCTCATCAAGAAATCAGTTGCAGAGGAGCATGACACCGTTGCTGGAATCATCGAGAAGCTCCCCAGTCTTGTCACAAAAAAACAAATCCGCGAAGTCGACTTAATCAAATGGAATGCCGAGGGAGGGAAAATTAATCAAAAGCGGGAAATTAACGATGGGGGACGCATCTTTAAAGCCGGCGCACGTTATTACTCAATCAGCGGCCAAAAACCGGATTTTCGGAAAATTAAAATTACTGACATTCCCACCAATCCAAATCTCGAATTGAGTACTTACGGATTTCTTCCGCGAGCCTGGACTCCTACCTTCGCCCACCGCAAAGGTAATCTTACCCTCCTTGTTTTAGAGCGTGATACCAGTTCACCCACCGCGACCGTTTCCCTCAAGAACATGCGGCAGATCGAATTCGACGCTGGAGAAACGAAGGAAAGCGCCTCCTGGTATTCGGCTGACCCACTCGACACTAAAGAACTCTCATACTCATCCGCGATTGCTTTGGCAGCGAATCCCAAGGTTCAGTTCATCACCAGAATTTTCTCGGAAGTGAAAAAAGAAGGTGATTCTCTCCTTCGGATTGAAGCCAGCAGTGGTAGTCCCACCGCCACCGAATCAATCGCGCTTCACCACAACGAAGCAAAATTTAAAGGACATAGCGAAACCACTGGCCCTCTCAAAAAAGAAACGATCAAAATCACTGATAAGTCCTACACCAAGGACGGTGAGGCTGGCGCCTGGACGCTCAATCTTGCGAGCGGTGAATAGGCCAGTAAACGACCTACAATCAATTAAAAATCCTAGTTCAAGAGCGAGTCAACACTCCAGAATTATGATTCTACAAAGCTAGAAGATCATCTCTAGCGTTCTTCAATCGGAACGACTTTCGAAAGCTCACTCGGCCCGATATACTTGGTGAGCGGGCGGTAGAGACGGTTATCCTCAAGCTGTTCAAGAACCTGTGCAGTCCAACCGGCCATGCGTGAAATCGCAAAAATTGGTGTAAAGAGATCGGTCGGAATATCGAGAGAATAGTAGACGGTCGCAGAATAGAAATCGACGTTGGCATTCAACCCCTTTCGCTCACGCATCATAGTGGCAATCCGCTCGGACATGTCGATCCATTTGGTCTCGCCCAATTCCTCGGTAAGCTTGATCGCCATCCTCTGGAGATGAGGAGCACGGGGATCGAGCACCTTGTAGACGCGGTGGCCGATTCCCATGATTTTCTTTTTATTCTCTAGGCAGTCCTCAACGTAGGCATCGACCTTATCAAGGCTACCGATTTCCTGAAGCATCTTGATCACGCCCTCGTTGGCACCTCCATGGAGAGGGCCTTTGAGTGTTCCAACAGCCGAGGTCATCGCGGAATAAAAATCGGAAAGAGTCGCAACGGTCACACGAGCCGAAAATGTCGAAGCATTCATGCCATGGTCGGCATGAAGAATATAAGCAATATCAAGAGTCTTGGTCGCAGCCTCGGAAGGTTCCTCGCCTGTAATGAGGTAGAGGAAGTGACCTGCCTCAGAAAGATCATCGCGCACAGGCGGTAAATCCAGCCCCTGACGGGCACGGTGGTAGTAAGCGACGATAACCGAAGTCTGAGCACAGAGGGAAATAGCAACCTCACGGTTGGCATCTTGATCCGGCTCACCAATCCCGGCACGTTTATCGAAAAGCCCCAACATAGAAACTCCGGTCCGGAGCACGTCCATTGGGTTGGCGTCTTTCGGCGCGGATTTCAAGAAATCAATGACGCCCTGAGGAATTTCGCGATTCGTCCGAAGAGATTTTTCAAAATCAGCTAACTCACTTGTATTTGGCAACTTACCAAAATGAAGAAGATAAGTAGTCTCCTCGAAACTACAATTCTCGACCAACTCATCGATAGAATAACCTAGGTAAGAAAGGCGGCCTTCGAGACCTTCGACGTTTGAGAGTGCGGATTCATTGGCAATAACTCCTTCGAGACCTTTGGCGTAATCAGACATAAAAATAGAAATGGTGAAAGTTAGGGATACAGAGCAATAGTGCCACCAACAATAGTTCGCAAGGGTTTCCCGCAAAGATTGTTTGAGTTTTTTAGTTAGAGAAAATTAACTGTCTTCCGGAGATGCCGATGATAAAGAACCACATAATCCTCGCCCTAGAAACGAGTGTTGCCCAAGCTACCATGGTCCTGGCCAGCGAAAGCGGCATTCTTTCCCAGAAATCCTTTCGAAGCGAACGATCTCAGGAATGTGATCTCTTCACTCCCCTGCTAGATCTGCTCAGCAAAATCCCCTCCGGTGAAAAACTTTCCGCTGTCGTTGTCGGTATCGGCCCCGGATCCTACAACGGGACACGGGTGGGTATTGCAACAGCTCAGGCGATCGCCCAAGTCCACGGATGCCGGGTCGCTGGTCTTTGCTCGTTCGAGGGAGTCCCCGAGGCGTTTCTTAACGAAACGATCTGGGCCGTGGGAGATGCGCGGCGGGACTCCTATTTTCTAATGCCAGTCCAAAATGGTCGGGCTCAAATCCCTCCCAAGCTCCTAGATAGAGAAGAATTTTCTATCTTACTAGCTCAGTGCGAAGGACCCAAAGTCACATTTGAAACACTCCAGCGCCTTCCCGAGAATATCGATTGCCTAGAAAGTCATTCAGATGCCGAAGGGCTTCTCAAGTCATGGCTCGCACGCTCGCCGGAAGAGCAGGAAGATCTCCTAAACATGCCCGTCGAAGCTTTTTACCTTCGCCCACCACACATCACGAAATCTAAAAAAAAGTGAAGAGGCTGACTCCTCATCAAGACGAACAATAGGGTGACCCTAAAAATCAGGCTGGCCTGCGGGGCTCAAATTCTGATCGTAACCACCCGACGTCACGAATTCATTCGCAACCTAACTCCTTATCTTATACGAGGTGAGGATCCTCGATAATGAAAGCAAGAATATACATCCCACTCTTACTCCTGTTGGCAGTAGTTTTCGTGATCGTTTACCGAGAGTGGCGTGAACCTGATGAACAAAGCGTCGAGTGGGTCGAGAAGGGTCGCTGGTTCAAGGGGAACACGCACACCCATTCCTTGTGGAGCGATGGCAATGATCTGCCGGAAATGATCGTAGATTGGTATAAAAAAGAAGGCTACGATTTCCTCTCTCTCTCCGATCACAACACACTTAGCCGCGGCCAGAGATGGATGCCCGTTAAACAAGTCGAAAAACGCCGCCAAAAAGGAGATAGCGGCACGGTGGCCAAATACCTCGAGCGCTTCGGCGAAGACTGGGTGGAACTTCGGGGTGAGCCCGGAAGTGAAGAAGTCCGCTTAAAAACTCTTGAGGAAATTCGCCCCCGCTTTGAAAACGATGGTAATTTTCTTCTCATCGAAGCCGAAGAAATTACCGATAAATTCCGGCAATATCACATTCATATTAACGCCATTAACTTAGGTGAAGTCATAAAACCGCAGGGAGGTGACTCCGTGGTCGAGACAATGCGGAATAATTTGCGAGCGGTCAAAGAGCAGTCAGAACGACTGAAGCGCCCTATTCTCACCCACCTTAATCACCCTAACTTCCATTGGTCCGTCACTCCGCAGCAACTAGCCGAAGTCGTGGAAGAACAATTTTTCGAGGTTTACAACGGCCACCCAAGCATCAACCACCTTGGCGACACAGACCACCCAAGTGATGAAGCAATCTGGGATATGGCAAACACTCTGCGCATGCTCACACACGATGCTCCCCCACTCTTTGGAGTGGCGACTGACGACTCCCACTATTACCACGGCGGAAACGTATCGCCAGGGCGGGGATGGGTCATGGTTTGGGCCAAAGAATTAGACGCCAATCAATTGGTCAAATCAATGGAGCGGGGAGAATTTTATGCTTCGACCGGCGTCGTGCTAGATGAGGTGAGATACGACCAAGGATCCCGAAAACATCTCATCGAAATCACTCCTATGGAAGGGGTGGATTTTGAAACCCAATTTATCGGAACACGTCGCAGCACCCCGGACACAACTGGCGAAGTTTTTGCAACCGTGTCCGGCCCCACTGCCGAATACCAACTCAGCGGAGATGAACTTTATGTGCGCGCCGTCATCACCTCCACTCGCGAGCACCCAAATCCATCTTACTCCGATCAAAAGGAACAAGCGTGGACCCAGCCAATCGGCTGGAGGAAGTAAATTAAGTTAATTGCGACGCTTCCAACGTTTCGATTTCATCTCAAATCGCTCAAGAGTTCCCTCCAGAACTTCCTCCACCGGAATCCTCAGGCTGAAAACCTCGCGCAGACGACCTTCAAGTTCGCTCGCTCCAGATCCCTCGGCACGAAGGCGGACTTCCACCATGGAATTCACTTCCTCAATCAAGACTTCATATTCCAGAATTCCTTCTACCGAACTCACGACTTCCTCAACCGCTCCCGGATAGAGATTCACGCCACGAACCACCACCATGTCATCGGCGCGCCCGATGATTCCGCCCTTGAGTGCGAAGTCTTCATCCGGCTGTACCAGATCGCCCGTGCGATAGCGTAAAATCGGCGAACCGTGACGCCCCAAAGTCGTAAGAACCAGCTCACCAATCCCCTGTTCGTTCTGATTGATGACCTCGCAAAAGTAAGCCTCATGACGAACAAGCAATCGTCCGGGATCAGCAATATCACTCACTGTTACCGGTCCGATTTCCGTCATTCCATGATGATCAATCACCTCGGCATCCCACGCTTCGCAAAGACGATTGCGAACTTCCGGCAGACTTCCTCCGGGCTCACCAGCCACGATGATTTTTTCAACCCCAAGGCTTTTCGCATCATCCGAGATTTCGGCCAATCGAAGTCCATAAGTTGGAGTGCAGCAGAGGATTTCAGGACGTAGTCTCTCCATCATCTTGAGACGATTTTCACTGGAGAGTCCGCCCGCTGGAATGGCGCGAATTCCAAGTCCGGCGGCTGATTCAAAACCCGCCCAAAACCCTAAAAACGGGCCAAAGGAAAATGGAAAAAAGGCGGCTTGCCCGGGAGTCACTCCGGCCTTTTCCCAGACCCATGCCCAATTTTCGCATAGCCACTCCCAACCCGCTTTATCATCAAGCCAAATCATCGGCTGCCCACTGGTTCCGCTGGTTTGGTGAAAGCGATGATAGGTCTCGAGCGGGAAAGTCAGATTACTCCCGTAAGGTGGGTGCAATTTTTGATCAGCCGCCAACTCCGCCTTGGTAGTAAAAGGCACCTTCTCCGAATATTCCTCAAGCGAAGTTACGGAAGTCAGCCCGTTCAATTTATTCTGATAAAATGGATTGGTCGAAAGCGCCGTAAGGAGGCTGTTAATTTTATCCAGACTCATCATTTACTTCCGGTTTCCCCGGCTCCGGTGAGAAGATACACGGCGAAGGTTCCCAGCCAGTGATCTCCTTCGTAGTGGCCGCTGATGGCGTCACGCAGACCCGACTTTTCGTGGGCATCCGCAACCTTCAATAATTCGGATTTGGGATCACCATCCAGCGCGCTTGCAATCCCTCGTAAGTTCCATGCTCGATTAAAATTCAAGCCAACCAGATGAACCAAATGGCCATCTTCAAAATCACTTACCGTGACCGGCGTTTTGAGATTCCCCAGCTCAAATCCCGGAAAGAATCTTTCAAGCCACACGCGATATTCAGCAGCCGAGAGAACTCGACGCATGAGATCTGCTTCATTCAATCCGGGTGAGAAGAAATCGTTTCCACTGGGCTCATAGCGGACCGGATAAGCCACATCTTCAAGGTAGAACTTTTTTGCCTTTCTGACCAAGAGATCCTCGAAGCCCTGATCTCCAGTCGCACGAGCCCAGTCTAACAAGTGCCCGAAAGCGAAAGATGATTCAGGATGGAAACCACATCGGATTGGCCAATCAAGTTTGGGAAGGTATGATTTTGCATTCCGGACGATCGCCTCCTCGACAGGCCGATAAAAGGTCGCCCACTCTCTTCCTTGAGCATCATCAAGGGCGCGAAGTTCAATCCCCAAGCGCAAAGCCCAAGCCCAACCATACATGCGTTCAAAGGAAGGATTCTTTTTTAAGTAGATCGCCTCTTTTACTAAGCCCTCTCGCGTTAGCTTCTTGGCCAGCTCCGCCCGCACCGATTGATTCCATTTCGCCTTCGGGAACAACCGGACGAGACGAACCAAAGTCCAATGACCATGCACTGACGAATGCCAATCGAAATGGCCAAAAAAAACGGGTGTGAGTTGGCTAGGAGCTTTAGCATCCTCCGGAGAACGTAAAACGTTTCCCGGCTTATTAGGAAATTCCCGATTAAGCCCGGCAAGCGCGAGATCAGCGAAACGCCTAGCATCAGTTTCAGAGAGACGATTTTTCGCGGCAAGTGACATCACAGTTAATAGAAGGAGGCAAACGAACTTCATTACATCAACTCGATATTGGTAAACTTTTTAAGGATCACCACCAATAGCCAAAAAAGGGCAGTGGTGAGCATTGCGTTTACAAAGAGGGTGAAATAAAAACCGTGGCCTTTACGAAGCATCCATGGAATGACAAGAAACATCGGAAGAGTCGGTAAAACAAACCAGAAGGTATAGTAGGCATGATTGGCAATACTCTCAATCCGGGTGGCTTGATTGGGAATCTTACTTTCATGCCTCATCCAGATCATGGCGAGAATTGAAGTAAGCGGAAGGGCGATAAGGAGAGCCGAGAGTCGATCGCTCAATAGCTGAAGCTTGGTCACGATAAGAATAATGACCGCCGTGAGAAAAATCTTCACCACATCTTGAGAACTGGGCGTGAGGACTTTGAGAAGTTCGTTTTTGTCCATTGCGATGTCTCGACTTTGAGCGCATTCTTCACGATATGCAAGTTGCTCGATTCGTTCTGCCTATCCTTTGCCTCATGTCTGGATGCTCGGCGGACCCGCCAGTTGGCCAACCCCGACTGTCCGGACCTCGCGCAATTGAGCCTACAGCAGCTCCAAACGCCGGAGCACTGAAGCTCACCGCGGCTCAAAAATCATCAATTGGTCGGAAAATTTGGCAAAATGAATCAGCAGGTAAGATCACCGGCTTAACTCATTGGAATGACGGGGAGGAATTCCCATCACTCGGAATCGGACATTTCATCTGGTACCCAAGAGGTTTCAATGGACGTTGGAGCGAGACTTGGCCGGAGTTCGTTAACTACGCTATACAGCGAGATCTGCAGGTTCCCACAGTTGGCCGAAACCGCAATTGCCCTTGGCCTAACAAGCCCTCCTTCGTCCGCGATTTCAACGGCCCGCAGTTGGCCGGTCTTCGTAAATGGTTGGCGGCGAACATGACGATCCAGACCGAGTTCATAGCTTACAAATCGCAAGCGGCTCTTCCTAGGATCATGCATGCCGCACCAACCCAAGAGCGGGCGCGTATCAAAGCGAATTACGACAAAGTGGCCTCAAGTGCAAATGGCGTTTATGCCTTGGTTGACTACGTCAACTTTAAGGGCGATGGAACAAACCCCACCGAGCGCTATAACAATCAAGGCTGGGGGCTAATGTGGGTTCTCATGGAGATGAAGGATGTCCCGGCAGGACAAACCGCCGCACGCGAGTTTTGCGCAGCAGCCAAAAGAAGGCTTAATCTGAGAATTACCAATTCTCCGAAAGCACGCGGTGAGTCACGCTGGAGACCAGGTTGGCACAACCGCTGTGATTCCTACGCGCGAGCGCTTTAATGATCCACCCCGCTACTTTGACTTAAGCCGCTTCAGGATCTGAGAGGCTAGTTTGCCATGTGCCGAATTGGCATCGACTGCAATCACTGCCTCCGCAGCTTTAATCGCCTGCGCCTTTTGCTTACCATGATTTAAAGCAGCAAGCTTAGGAAAAAGAGCTTTTTGTAGGAGCGCTCCTTTAGGTTCAAATCTGGTGATATAATCGTCCACCAATTGAATCACCTCATCATAGGAATCCTTATGGAACACCTCCTTGAGGCCTCGATCCAGAATCGCAAATCCCATTTCTGCGAGATGATTCTTTCGGAAGCCCAGCGAGTCATCGGGATCAAGCTTTGCGATTTCCTCAAGGTGGTCAGCGTTGAGGGAAGGATCCGCTCCCTGAGGAGTGCTCTTGACCAAAGCGATCAGACTTTTAACCCTCGCAAGACCATTTTGCTGATAAGCTTCTTTGATCGATTTCAATCTCGCCAACTGGTCATTGGATCGTTGAATGACTTTAGCAGCGTGCTTTAATGGTCCATTAATGGCTGCCCCGGTTTCCCGAGCATAAACAATCCCTTTAGAATTCAGAAAAACGGCCGTCGGATACCGATCAACTCCAAAACTCTCTGCCACCTCTCGATTGGCAGCAAGCGGAGACACCATCCCAGGAGTCTGTTTGAGAGGAACATCGAAAAGAACAGGCACGAAACGGTCTACAATAGCTTGTTGAAATAAGTGTTGGGAGAGCACACGCTTCTTGAATTGAACGCATGCTCCGGAAATTTCAGTAGCTAGAAAGACCACAAAAACATCCTTCTTTTCTTCAGACGCCTGCTTCTTAGCTTCTTTAAGATCAGTGAGCCAAGCCCCTTGAAGAGGAAGAATCAGGACTAAAACGAGGGCCAATCGAAACACCGGACTATTTTCCTTTCTTGATTTTATCGGCTTGCTTCCGGAGATCATCTGCCTGCTTTTGCAGAGTAGCAGCACGCTTCTCCAGCTCGCTAATATCACGCTTACGCTTTTCCATCGCCTCGTGATTTTCCACCACGTCCTTCATTGCTTGAGCTTTACGGGCTAGTTTCTCACGCTCCGTGACGGCACTTTTCAGGGCAGTGTCGGCTTTCTTTCCGGCATCACGAAGTGTGTTTAAAGCCACCTCAGCCGTCTTTATTTTCTGATCAACCTCGGCTTTGGCCGTCTGTAAATCTTTCTCACGAGCGATCGCTTTGACCAGATCCTCCTCTGCTGTTTTAGCGTCTTTTTTTAGCTCATTGATATCAGTGACGATAGCCACCGGCTTAGAGACAATTGGTTTGCGAGGCTTCGGATTTTTGGCCATCTCCTTTATTTTTGCAGCCCGGGTTTTTGCCCCCTTGATTTGATCGCTGAATTTATCAGCCTGCTTGCCAAGGTCTGACTCAGGTGCAAGCTTCTTCATGGCCTCAATCGCAGCGACGGCTTCGTCATACTTCTTTAAAGAATAAAGAGCTTGGACCTCATACATCTTAATCCGCTGGGCGTCCTCCCCTTTAAGGTTTTCCCCATCCTTCTTGGATGCTTTAACAATGTCCTCATATTTCTTATCACGAAACATCATGTTATATCGCGCTTTCTCCTGTTTAAGGGCTTCGGCTTTTTTGATCTCAGCCACATAGCCAGTCTTCCCATCTTTATCGGCCTCAGCAATAAGCGTTAACTCTGGAGCATAATAATCGCGAATAAAATTCTGAGGGAGAGCCTTCAGTGCCTTTACGTAAAGCTCGGCACGCTTAAGATCCTTCTCTTTAAGGGCGGCAGCAAATGCCTTGTCACGGTTTACTCGAACCTGATGCATCTCCCCAAGGTACTTTAAATACTCGGTAGCATTCTCACGAGTCTCGCTCGAATAAGCATAAGGCCTACCCTTAAAATCGGTGAGGACTACTGATGGGATTGTCTTGAAATGATAATCCTGCTCGAGCTCGAGAATATGTTCGTGAGCTTCGTCCCGTGTCCGGGGAATATCAAAAAGCACTTGCACGAAATTCTCACCCATCGCCTTTTTAAATGGATCGGTCTTGAGAACCTTCTCTTCGAAAGACTTGCTTTGAGGGTGCCAAGCCGAGCCTGAAAAGATCATAAGAACATCTTTCTTAGACTGAGCCGCGTTAGCCTGGGCTTCTTTTAAAAGTTCCTTGGGAGCCTTGGCATGAAGCAAGAATGGAATGGCAATCAAGGCAGATGCAAAAAAGGAAAGTGGTTTCATAACAAATTAAATTGATGTCTCTCAGCAAATTCGCCCAACCACAGCGAGCCGTCGAGTGGAAAAATAAAAAGGCTCCGGGACACCGAAGCCTTTTGGGGGCAAAAAATGCTCTTCCTGCAGGTAAGATTAAACCTCGTCGGCGTGGAGCCAGCGGAAGGAAACAATCTGAAAGCGACGTCCAAAGTTCACCTCGCCATCCTCAGGGACCCGTGGGTTTAATCCAGTGACCTGATCAGGCCTAACGGGCTCTGGAGTGCGCTGAACAACTGCCTCACACCATGCTTTTGCAAGGACTCTGCCATTAATATCACGGGACTCGCCATAGGAACGAACCGTAAAGGTATCTGAGCGAGCAGAGAGTCCAGAACCAATAACTTGGAGAATGTCACCTTGAGTGATGTATCCGGGAGTTCCATAACCTGTGGAAGCTGGCTTGAGAAGCTGGTCACTCCGAGTGAGATCAGACTGCCGAGGATTCCCCTCAGCCACCAAACCACCCTGATTGGGAAGGCTCTGCTTCGTGATTGGGAACTGCTGATTCTGACCACGATTGGGGAGTGATTGCTCGAGAGCGGCCTCAATCGCACCGTTCCGTCCAGTCGGATCTTCGGTGAGACGACGATTCACAAAATCGGAAAGCCCGAAGAACGGAGCGCGCACCTTGACCTCACGGACGATCGCCTCGGCGAGCGAGTCAATCTCTTGATCACCCAGACTACGGAAACCTGTGAACACCTTGGTGGAATACTCAGCCTTGTCGTTCTCCTGACCCTGCGGGAAGAGCGTGCGGGGGAACGGAGTCCGGTTTGGTGATCCATAACCAGTATCACGAGTCGTCGCGAGCAAAGCCTTCCAAGCCTCCTTGTTAGTGGAATGGACATCAAACCCACCATCGATCATGAGACGGCCCGCGGCGCGGAACATATCATTCAAATCACTGGTCGGGTCTCCATTACGATCCCAGAGTCTTAGGTTGCCATTATTGAGCGGGCTTCGAACCGGATCTTGAGCAAAATTAGCGACCTGGTTTTGAGTTCCTCCAGTAAGGAAAAAGTCAGACCAAAGATTATGGTTCACCTCATAGCTCATATCGAAGATTAAGTGATTTTTTTCCGGTAGGTAGAATACGATATCACTAAAGAGCTGCGCCCAGTAGCCGGTTCCCAGTCCAGCCGAAGACCACCCTCGGTTGTTCCCGGGAATTTCAGTCGGGATAGTTCCCGTAGTTGGCACCTTAGGGTCAGCGACCGAGGTTCCGATCGTGTAACTCGGGTGCCAGACATACTCGGATAACTGGAGGTGCCGAAGGTAACCCAAAGAGGGAATCCCGACTTCCCGAGTAGGCACCTCAAAGGCAACCACTGTATCAACCCCGAAGTTGGCTTTCCCGAAAGGGAACCCAGTTTGAAAACCGTTGCGCAGAACAGGATTAAGGTTATCCCAACTGAGTTCGTCACTCGGATTATCGCGGGTGTAAATTCCGTGGAAGTAAGGGGCCCGGTTGGTCAGATTATCATAAGGATTACGACAAATATAGGAAGCGCGGAGGTTCCAATTCCCAAGCGGAGCTTCTTGGAGAAACAACTCATTGTTAACGCCTTTATTTGAGGCAGTTTCGTCAAGCCATCGAACCCGGAATCCATCCCGAGAGAAGGGGTGAGGAGGATTTCCGGCATCGACATGATCACCAGGACCGGTCAACTGGTGAACAACACCCTCAGTTCCAGTAGGCCACTCGAGCGGAAACTCATCTCCTCCTCCGGCCTGCAACGACACACTGGCATACACGAGCGCTGGCTCATTTCGGAAACTTGCAATCGTGGGGTTGGGATTATTCTGCAGATACTTGAGCATGAACATATAGTTATCTGCACCATGTTCCTTGTAGCTCAATGGGCGCTCCCGATATGAAGTCGGAGGCGTTGGCATTAACTCGGACTGCTTGTTATCCTCATCTCGGGCATATTGTCCGCGAGAGGTATTTGCCAAGAGATAGTCCTTGAAAAGATAGCTGTCTGACGAGGGCGCCTCACGGGCTTGAAGAATATTGGCTCCGAACTGGTTAATATTGAGTTCACGAGGGGCACCACCCATCGAGAAAATGAATGTCTCACCAGGAGGAATGGTCACCGCAGGAAGTTTAAAGTAAACCTGTCCACCGTATTGGCCGTCAAAGGTGTTGCGGCGTCCCCCGTAGTAAATCTCACGGGTGAAGTTCACCTTACCGTCAAATTCCACTGTTTTCTTACCATTCAAAAAGAGTTGAAGAAGCATCGGCTTATCGAGACGCATCTCGACGTTATAAGGATTCCAGAGTCCAATCCGCGGATAGAGACAGAGACGAAGAGCGTGCTCTTGCTCCGATCCACTCCCTCGTGGGTAGGTTGCGAGATTGTAATAAACACAAGCCTCAACGATTACAGGAGTGATTTTGATCGTGGAAAGGTTCCGGGGGTCCGCCGGGCGGAGATTTTCCTGATCATAAACGTTAGCACCACCATTACGGGAAGGAGCTCCCCTCCAAATTTTCTGCTCACGAATTCCAGTGGAGGCATAACCAAAACTAAATTCATTTGCGAGATTCGCCCAGTTCCACAGAAGCTCGAAAGTCGGGGCAATATCCTGCAACTGGGTGTCATTGAAATCGACATCGCGGATCGCAGCATGGCGCTCGTTCGGAGGTCCAATCAAGAAGTCATCGGGGGAAACTCCGATGTAGCAAGGGCGGCTAGGATCATTCAGATCACGAATCTCAGGTGCTTGTCCGTTGTCTGAATTGTGAAGGAAGGCAGAGAGGTTCTTTTTCAACCCACCATCCCGGACGTTGCAGATCACGCTACTCGAGAAGCTCGTCATCGCATGAAAATTATTCAGCACTCCGATACGGTTTGACTCGCTAATGATGGTGAAGGTCTTGGGCGTAAGCACCCGTGTATCACGATTTTCCTGACCCTGAGCAATTCCTTCAATTACAAAAGGCTCAGCATCCTGTGGATGGAGCATCCGCTGCATTCCCGTCCCATTATTGTGGTCAATAGCGTTATTTCTGTGGGTGTCAGGGCGTCCGACGTGGGCCTTTTGGTTGTTGGACTGAACCCACCACGCATAACCACCATTGGGACGAATTTCGGTTCGTCCATCAGGAGTCAATCTAGGCTTCTCAGTTACCACTTTGCGAACACGCACAAAGTCTCGAGGATTGCGAACCGACCCGCGCGACACAATTTCAACAACATCTTTCCCAAGGGGTAAGTTCTCGGTCAGCGCATCCTGATACTGGCGGGCGCCTCGCATCTTGTCTCGGCCGCCCTCGTTACCGCTAACGAGATAATTAGTAACCTGATCCCTTACTCGGAAATTTGTGCCATTCCGCGCATCCTGTAACCCCCCATCATCCATGTCCCTCGTGAAGGGACTGCCATTCTGGTTTTGGTCAAAACGTGAACTGACTACACCCGTCCACTGCTCATTACTAACACCCTCAATTGCCAAAGTGTCTGGGTTGCTATCAAGAAGTGAAGCGCTAACCGCGATACGCTGGTCAGGGCCCAAGTCCCGCTGCAACTCACCAATTGCAATCATCAGCCCCAAGCGGGCATTTGCCCGTGCCTCCTCTTGTGCCCACTCAAATCGGCTTGTTTTTACCGTTAGAGCCGAGAGCGAGAGAAATGCGACAGCCACCATCGTGAGCAGGAGAAGAACAGATATCGTGGCGATAAGGGCGAATCCCTTGACCGCATGTCGAACATTGTGTGCTTTCATGATGAACACTATGTAAACACATTGTGAACTCGTGACAACTATGAAATGGACCTGGTTCTCGAAAAAAACCTAGAAAAATACACAGTGAAATACTCACAAGTAACTCCTCATTAGTCACTTAAGACAAAACTACCTAAATTTCTTAAATTGCGGAACTTTTCTCCTCCTTATTTAAGAACGCAGAACTATCCCCCAAAACCCCTCGCAAAAGCCAAATCGGAGATGATCGATACCTTACCCTTGCGTAAAACCTCCAACCGAAAAATTTATGCCTTCGCTCAATCCAGTGATATCGGACGCTTATTCTTAGATCGCCTCCAATAAAACCCCCTCGTGTTGCAAAAGCTTCTTCTTGATTTCCAAACCTCCTCCAAAACCAGTCAACGAGCCGTCTTTCCCGATCACTCGATGGCATGGAACAATAATTGAAACCGGGTTTGCTCCATTTGCGGTGCCGACCGCACGAACCGCTTTGGGATTTTCCACCTTCTCCGCTATTTCTCCATACCCACGGGTTTCACCAAACGGAATGGCACTCAACTGACGCCAAACCAATCGCTGAAATTGGCTCCCTCGAGCGTCAATCGCTACCTCAAAAATTTCGCGATCACCTTCGAAATACTCACCGAGTTCCTTCTCAGCTTGATTCAAAAAGCGGTCCCTCGAATTATCTTTTGGCAGAGTCGACGGCTCGACGCGATGGCCAAAAAAGAGCCCACAAATCCCTCTCTTAGAACTCAGGATATAAAGCGGACCCACCCCACTCATGATCTTCCGGGTCGCCACGGCATGATTCGGAGCCGCTTCCTTCTTTTTATCTTTTGATGATTTTGAGCTCATCCCATTCCCATTTCTCCCTGTCCCAAAATACTTTTCGCTACGATAACGCAACCAAACTTTCAAGACCTCTGGGAGCTCATTACGCTCCTCTTTACTCAACTTTTCATAAGCTACGAGAGCACGATCTCTGGCCTGACGACACGATTGGTTCTTGTCATGCGCATTCCACCGCTTGCGCGCCTCACGAATCAACCGACTCGCTTCTTTGATTAATTCCCCCCGCATCTTCATCGCCATAAGTTAAGTTGACCCAACCAAAAAAAACATCAAAAACTCTCGAACGATGAACCGTCCTGAAATTCATTTGTTTCCAAAACAAGTTTTTCCGGTTGGGGCCTCAGATAGGTTGAATCATAATTTTCCTCGGCTCCGCGCCAAAAAAAACCGGGAAGAAATACTAAAACCCAACAGAGGTTCTAGCGGTTTTACTTTTTATTAAATGTCCCCCAAGCCAACTGTCAGCTATGTCCCTGCGCGTCAATATGGCCCGCCCTGGGAAAATCATCGAAGCCGAGCAACGCTCCAGCATTCAAGAAGTCGACGGCACCCTCGCCGGACGGCTCGGTCGGATGTCGCTCGGACAACAAGTGATCACTCTCGCCATCTGGCCGCTCCTAGAACAAATCCTAAGCTTCATGGTCAATACCGTGGATCTTATCCTCGCCACCCGCATGGCCGATGGCGACACCCGCGTTGCCATTATGGACGCCCTCGGCCTTGGTGGCTACGCGATGTGGCTCATGATGATATTGCAAGGAGCTGTCGCCACTGGAGTCCTCGCCATTGTCTCGCGCGCCGCTGGAGCACGTAAACCGGAAGAAGCACGTCAAGGCCTTGTCCAAGGTATCCTCGCCGGGCTCTTCATGGGAATACTTTCTGGACTCATCATCCGACTTAGTCTTCCCCAAATCATCAAGATTTTCGGCCTCTCGGACGCTGCCTCAGGATACGCCTTTAACTACCTTTCAATCCTCGCCTGGTCCTGCCCTTTCCTCGGAATATTCTACGCCTGCACTAATGCCCTGCGCGCCATCGGGGACACCCGGACCCCCTTCTTTATCATGCTCTTCATCAATATGTGCAATATGATCTTGAGTGCCGCTTTCGTATTTCTAGATCCTCCTCTCGGCGGTATGGGTATCGCCGGGCTCGCCTGGGGAAGTCTCCTCGCCTGGCTTCTCGGCACCCTTGTAGTGGTCGTTATACTCAGCCGAAAACACAAGCCCGAATCAGAAGAAATCACCCTGACCCTCCGACAAGCAGATTGGACCCCACAGCGTGAGATGATGGCGCGCATCGGCCGGGTTGGACTGCCTCAGGGCGTCGAAATGCTCGGCATGTGGATGATCCACGCCTACGTTCTCCGCTTTATCACCGGGCTCGCTTTCGACGGCGCCCTTGGTGCTCACTTCATCGCTATACGGGTCGAATCCCTCTCTTTCCTTCCCGGTTTTGCCATCGGCACTGCCACAGCCACCTTGGTCGGCCAATATCTTGGAGCTAATAATCCGAAGATGGCCCTAAAAGCTCTCCGGACCGCCTGGCTCTTCGCTCTCGCTTTCATGAGTACCATTGGCGTTTTCTTCCTCCTAGCACCAGAAATCATCGTGCGTCTTATCCTCCCCGAAACCGACACCCAGGCCACCCAACTCATTGCAGTCGCCGGGCCGCTCGTCTTCATCTGCGGGATTTTTCAACCCGCGCTCGCTACCACTATCGTCTTGAAAACCTGCCTACGCGGCGCCGGAGCGACACGCATCGTTATGACATGCTCCTTTACCTGCCTGATCCTCATTCGAATCATCGGGATAACCGTTTATGACGCCTTCTACGAACTCACCCTGATCAAAATATGGACTTTTATGAGCATCGATCTTTTCATCCAAGCGGGCCTATTCATCGCAATCGCATTCCGCGGAAAGTGGCTCGAGACAAAAGTCTGACTCTACTTTTTTCCCAGCGCAAAAAGAGTTCCATCTTCGCTTCCAATTAAGATTATTCCCTTGGCATAGCTTGCAGCAGCCACTAGCGATTCCCCGAGATCAATTTTCCAGACTTCGTCTCCGCTCTTCAAATCGATGGCATACAATCGACCATCGCTTGAGCCACATACCACACCATCGGTAAAGAGAATTGGCGAACTCTCAACACGCCCACCCGTCTTGAATCTCCAGACCGCATCTCCGGTCTCACGCGAGATTGCGTGGATTTTTTTGTCCCGACCGCCGATATAAACATTTTTCTTATCTACTGCCGGCGCTGCCATAAAGGGAAACTTGCGATCACTGTATTTCCACTCCAATTCGCCTGAAGCCAAATCAGCTCCCATCACTTTATTCGAGTGATCCCCCCATGCTACAAAACTCCCTTCAGTTCCCACCGTCGAGACAATGGGCGCTTCGCCTTCAACTTTAGTCAACGGTTTCCCATCCGCTAAATTCAACGTGTAAAGAAAGTGATCACACCCCCCAAAAACAACCCACTTTCCGTTAACGACGGCCGGGGTGCCATTAATCGGCTGTTCGGTCTCATGCTTCCAAATTTCTTTTCCCGATTTTGCATCCAGCGCACGACAGACCCCGTCGTAACCATTCATGACAATCCAGTATGCCTTCCCGTCCGGACTTTTTGTAAGATTCACTCCTGCCGTAATTTTATCATCAGTCTCGATTGACCATTTATCCTTACCTGTCTCCAACTCGAGCGCGTAAAGCTTCATATCTTCACAACCAATGAAAATGGTATCATCAAAAATTGCTGGAGCCGCCTCAAAACTTTGCTCGAATTCTCGCTGCCATTTCTTTTTTCCGGATTTTAAATCGACTGCCGTCAAAAGCCCCGCGCTATTTCCAAAGACCACGATATCCTTGGAAACCACTGTCTCTCCCACGATTGCTCCTTCAGTCTGAACCATCCACTTAATATCCGGCTTTGGAGGTAGACTTACTCCAACTTGCCCCGACAACCCAGCGCCTCCGCGCGCCACCGGCCAATCATCACGGTCCTTCTTCTGCGCTCCTTTTTCGTCAGCATGACACCCTACCAGTAGCAGTGCCATCATTCCCAAGATCATCTTCTTCATGTCCTCACTCTGGCACAAATTCCACCACGATCAATTCAGCTTTCACCAAACGCACGTCGATAGAGTACCTCAAAATCCGTCACGGTCAACGGCCGGGGATTAAATTGCCCGGTCCATTGCTTTGCCGCCTCTGTCGCAAGCTGCGCGATCATTTCGGAGGGCACCACAACCGGAGGCAACTCAGCAAGCTCATACAAAAACTCGACCCAGTCGATAAGTCCGGGCTTCAATTCGTCATAAACACACCCCACTACCTGAGCATTCCAGCGCATCACGCTAGGAAGCATTGACATGACTGCGTGACCGTGGACGACACCAAAATGAGCTGTCAAGGGATTCGCCGCGGCATGAGCTGCACCCAACATGCTCGCCTCGATGGCGCTCCCCGCCAATGCCGAACCAACCAGCATTCGATTGCGATCCTCTAGCGAGCCCTCGCCTTTTAAAATCGTTTCGATGACCGGCTCAATATTCCTAAAAGCCTGAAATGAAAGCTCCCTTGATTTTTCGGTTCCGTTATTACAAACTGCACTTTCTAGGGAATGGGAAAGAGCATCAAGCGCGGTCAGTCGAGCAACCGCCAATGGCATTGACTCGGTCAGCTCAGGATCCAAAATCACAACTTTGGCCATTGCGCGAGGATCACCGCACGCCATTTTCTCATGGGAGCCATCCCGACACAAAACAGCATAACTTTGACATTCACTCCCCGTTCCTGCGGTCGTCGGGATCGCAACGAACGGCAACATTGGACCCTTCGCTTTTCCATGGCCTTGGTAATCCGACATCACCCCACCGCCACTCAATAAAAATAAAGCACCTTTCGCAGTATCCATCGAACTCCCACCGCCCAAGCCCACGATAAAATCCGGACTCATTGCTCGTGCAAATTTTGCGCATTGTGCGACATCGGACTCCGTTGGATTTTCCCTTACCTGATCAAAAACCACCACATCCTCCAAGAGCGCAGCAGCTCGGTCGAAATGCCCTGCTTCAACGATCCCCGGATCGGTCACAATCAAAACTTTTCCCGAAACGTGCGAGGGGAGTTCTTCCAAGGAGCCCGGGCGATGGATGATGATTTGAGAAGGTGATGTCACGAATTTTCTGGGCTTGATCCTAGCGGCTCTCCACCGCTTTTCAACGCGAGCTTTTAAATTTTCTATTCAGTCGACCTCATGGCATCATCCCACGTCTAAAATGAAGCTTTTCCTCCTTATTCTCAGCACCCTCTCGGCTTGGTCCGATTGGTCCGAATGGCGTGGCCCCAAGGGCAATGGAAACTTTGATCACGAAACCCATTGGTCCCACAAATGGCCTGCCTCAGGCCCCAATACACTCTGGACAGCCAAGGTTCACACTGGCTATTCAGGCATCGCGGTGAGCGAGGATCGCGCCTACACACTGGGCAACTTTGAAGGCGACGATCTTATCCAGTGCCTCGATGTCACTACCGGCCAATTAATCTGGAGCGAAAACTATCCACAGGACTTAATTCCAAAATACAATCCTGGTGGTCCCAATGCCCCACCTGTCATCGATGACAAGTGGCTCTATACGTTCAGCAAACAAGGCCTCGTTTCCTCACGCGATAAAGCTAACGGCAAAGCTCGCTGGACCACCAACATCGCGACTACTGCCAGAGCGCCGATGCCAACTTGGGGCTTCTCCTCCGCTCCCGTCATTATCGGCAATCGTCTCTTCCTAAACGCTAACAGCTTCGGCATCGCGCTCGATAAAAATACCGGCGAGATACTTTGGAATTCTCCTCCATTCTCCGGTGGCTATGCCGCCGCCGTTCCCCTTAACTGCCGAGGTCAAGCGGCCGTTGCCATTTTTGGAAATAAAATCATGCATGTTGTTTCGCAAGCTGATGGTAAAGTTCTCTGGAAAGTCGCATGGCCCACCCGCCTAGGCGAAAATTCCGCCGACCCACTCATCATTGGCAACAAGCTCTATCTCTCCTCGTGGTGGGGTGAGGGGGCCGCCCTCTTCGATCCCAACCTAGATTCCACCAAGCCCATCTGGACCAACAAAAAATTCCAGAACCACATCAACCCTCCTGTAGTCCACGAAGGCCACCTTTATGGCTTCGACGGCCCCATCCATAAAAAGAAAATCAAATCGTTCCTCCGCTGCCTCGATATCAAGACCGGTAAAACAGTCTGGTCCCAACCCGACCTCCGCGGCTCACTCATTCTCTCGAATGGCAAACTAATCATCCTGACCGGGAATGGCAGCTTGATCGTTGCCAAAGCGAGCCCTGAGGGTTTCGAGGAATTTGCCCGCCACGAAGGCCTTGGCAAACGGACTTGGACGCCTCCACTTCTCCACAAAAGCAAGCTATTCATCCGCGACGCCGACGGTGCCGCCATGTGCCTCGAGCTTGGAAAAAATCCCCTTAATTTCCCTAGACGGCAGACCGAGTAGTCACCCTCCTTCAGTCGGAAACTACACCGCAACAGACAAATCACCTTGGATCGCCCGACGTCGGTAGAGAAACTCGAAAAGGTTCCCCTCGTGTGGCTGCTCCCACTGGACACGATTTGTCGGGAACGGACCAATGTTGAGCCGCTCGATATCCGGGCTTAGCATGAGATCTTGGATCCAATCCTTGTTCTCAGTGAAAGCACTCACTACAAGAGTCTCACCAATATTAGCCAACATCTCCGACTGAGGCATCTCCACAATACTGGCGTAGGGAAACATGAACTCGGTATTTGCCAACTGATGGTCTTTATCATCACACGCCACCAAGGTTGGACAAAGATAGGTCTGCTCGAAAGCCTCTACCCTTCGACTACCGCCGCGATGATCTGCGGTTGCATCACGGGCACCTTCTTCCTTAAGAAGGTCATCGATCATTCCATCGATTCCCTCCGCCAATGAGGTATTTGCAAAACCACAAAGAAGAGCATCAGAATCATCGCGGGCCAGAGGCTTAATCTCTGCTAATTTGGCAGCCAGAGCCTCCGAAATTTCGTTACAATGGGATGGGACCAAAATCGCTGAAGTATTGATACAGCTTCGTCCTCCATTAGCCGAAATCGAAGTCACGAGCACATCAAGAAACTCCTCCCAGCGGTCAATATAGTCTTCTCCAATCAAAATCTTCGAACGTCCGGTTCCGTGAACCTGAATATTCTTGAACGGAGCATACTTCCGAACCGTCACATCCGAACCGAAGGAGATCCCAGCACCACAAGAAGTGAGTAATGTGTCACCGCCTTCGTGGGTTGTTGGATAATAACCGAAGGCCTCTTTTGGGAACCCTGCCTTAATCATTGCCTGCGCGATTCGAAGCGGTGTGAAAGGGTCCTCACGCCCCGGCTTCAAAAGAACCGGGATCTTCATTACCAAGGCTGGAAGCCACAGTGAATTCACAGCCGGAGCATTACTCGGAAGAGACACCCCAAGTGAACTTGTGGTTGGGTAGTAATTGACCTCCAAGCCACCAACTGAAGTAATCCCTTTATCAAAAATTTCTAAAGGCATCCCTCGAGTGAGCCCTCCGATGACGGTACGAATTTGAGACATCGCTGCATGGATCTTGCTCATGTTCATCTTCACCAAAGTATGCGGAAGACGGGTCAAAGCGGAGAGCGATTCAACGTAATCATCAGGGCCTTGCATCGAATCACCGCAAGGCAATTCAGCATTTATGAAAAGTTCAGCAGCCTTCTCGCAATAATCCGCAAGTGTCTCAGCTGGAATCGCATCGAGCGCGGCTTTTGATTCATTGATTCGCAAGAGATCACGCCGGATTAATCCCGGGTTCGCAGTATGCGTCGTCAGATTCTCGTTGAGCTCGACTAGGTCGGCAGACTCGTAAGTCTCGCCAAGGCGTAGGATGGGAATTTGCATTGTTCGAAATTTTAGTAAACACCTTCAATCACGGCTTTCGTCCCGCTCTGGAACGGTCGGACATCACCGACGCCATCCCACGGAAATTCATCACATTCGGGACGACGAATCGCTTCATCTCGCTCTAGGAACCTTGGCACGAAAAACTCCTTCGTCATCGTTGTAAGCTCAACCCGACCGTATTCGCCGTAGTCGACAATCTTGGTGGAATCGTCTGGATCAACGACTCGCAAGATCGCCCGCGGCTGCGGCGCATAGTAGGTCAGAGAATACTCTCCCGGCTCCCGCTTCTTTGAAATGGCGAGACCCATCAGAGTGTTCCCGTAAGTCGGGGCATAGTTTATTTTTCCCTCAAGAACCTCTTCCTGGATAAATTTTACATATTGGGGAGTCATCGTTGTCCCTCCAGCAAAAACACCGCGGATCCCTGCATCAGCGAGCGACATCCGTAGCGAAAGGCTCTCGAGCAAGCGAGGCGTAGTGAAAATACATTTGATATCGCGATGGCGGATGATGGTCACAGCCTGATCAATGACATGCTCCTGATAAGCCTTAGCCATCTGCATTTCGCCCATCCCGATCAGCCGCTTTACCCAGCGGGGATCGAGGTCAATGAAGTAACATGCACCACCACGGATGTTGGCAAGATGCTCGATCGCCATACGCAAACGGCGTGGGCCGGTCGGCCCTACCATCAACCAGTTAGCACCTTGTGGAAAAAAATCCGGGCCATAGTGCTCGGAAAACTCAGTGTAGTCGGTCTTGTAGTCTTCCCAACCGATCCGCTGCTTCGGCATGCCTGTGGTTCCACCCGTTTCAAAGACATTGTAGGGTCGACCCTCGTAGGCCTTTGGAATAAACTTAGCCGGATCCTCTTTTCGCAGGACTTCATCATCAAAATTATCAAAGTGAAGCATATCCGCAAAGGTCTGCACCTTCTCGCGAGGATCCCAGCCAGCATTCTTAGCCCAGTCCAACCAATAGGGGCATCCGGTCTCAGGTGAAAAGTGCCAATTGATCAATTCTTTGGTTTGGGAATCAACTTGCGCGCGGGCTTCTTCTACGGTTAGGGAGGAACTCATGGTCGATGACTGAAAGATTTACTCCCTGAGAAGTAACCTAACAGTGAAAAGCCGCAAGAAGGAGTTTTTGTAATTAACTCCTTACCTCAAATTCGAAACCGAGGTCATCTTCCACGCCCGTGATCCCAAAAGAGAGGCCGCCATAATCAATCCAACACTCAGACCCCACCAAACTCCCGCCGTTCCAACTCCACAAAAGAAGGCCAAATAAATTCCAAAAGGCACCCCGAGCAACCAGTGCGAAGCAAACATGATAAGAGCCGGTATTTTGACGTCATCCATTCCCCGCAGAACACCAGACGATAAAATCTGGGAATGATCCGACACCTGGAAAATGGCCGCGATCCAAAGCAAGCCTACGATAATTTTCATCGGCTCCACTTCGCTCACAAAACTTGAGGCTAGATCTTCGTCAAAAATCAAAAAGACGCCCACAAAAAACAACGAAACCACCAAACCCATCAACCAGCCGCTCAATACGATCGGCCTCATCCGCTCAAATTTCCCTGCTCCCTTCGCTTCACCAATCTGCACCGTTAAGGCCATTGAGAGCCCTAAGGGAACCATAAAGGTCGTCGCCACACACATCATAGCAACTTGGTGGGCCGCCAAAGCCGCCGCCCCAAAACTTCCGATCAAAAGGGCCGCCATCACAAAAGCGCTAATCTCGGCCGACACCTGTAGGCTAGCAGGCCAAGCAATTTTCCAAAACGAAACCAACTCCTTACGATCGGGCTTTAAGAACCAACGATGAGGTGTCCAAGCCTTCAGGTCAGGGCTGAACCGACACCAGAGCATGACCCCGATCATCGTCGCCAGCCTCGCCAGTAAGGTTGCCAAGCCTGCTCCCTCTAGCTCCATTCTTGGCGCCCCCCAATTTCCGTCAATGAACAACCAGTTCAGAAAAACATTCAAAAAGACTCCCGCTAGAACGATCCAGAACACAGGCCAGGGCTTCGCCATCCCGTCCGAATGATTCCGCACTGCCATCGTGATGATGGCTGGAGTCATCGAAGCACTCACCAAAAGATAAAATCCGGGCAATCGATTCACAACCTCTGGATCCTGGCCCAAAAGAGAAATCAACGGCAGACTCAACCAGCTGACAATAAATGTAGCGACCCCCAGCCCCAAACTGAGCAAGAATCCATCCCGTAAAGCAGCCTTCGCCTGCTGTGGATCTTCCGCGCCACGCGCCTGTGAGACCTTCACAGATACCGCAATCGCAATTCCAATCCCCAACATGAGCGGTAGATGTAAAATTGAATGCGCTAGCGTCGAAGCGGCCAGCTCAACTGTCCCAATCTTCCCGATCATATAGGTATCGACCAGACCCATGAGCATTTGGCTGACCTGCCCAGCCATCAAAGGAAGCGCAAGGACTAAGGTCGCCCGCCCCTCGCGAACGATAGAAGTCATAACGCGGTCATATCCCAAGACACCGAAAGCTCAAGATTGAACCGAGGCTTGAGAGCACAACTGCTTTCGGCTTCTCCAAAGCAGCCAACATAGCCAAAATGGAATCGCCCAATGTGCAGTTCGAACCATCGCCTCGGCAAACCAAGGGTCCATTCCGTTGTAAGGAAGAGTCTCATTATAATTAGCCAGAATGCG
>UPTG01000090.1_pt1 | contig 75200 bp, 63 predicted proteins | sample 2160121 | NCBI WGS metagenome assembly UPTG01 (sample SAMN06266255, study PRJEB28933) | marine metagenome | isolation source: Columbia River Estuary | place: USA:Columbia River Estuary, USA | collected 2014-07-27 | reverse complement strand
TCAATCTTGCGGGCCTTCCAGCTCCACCGATCACACAAGGACGCGCTTTCCTTGGAAAGAACCTCTCTCCCCCCCGCGATTACATCTATGGAGCCCGCGATCGCATGGATGAAAGATACGACATTATCCGCAGCGTCCGTGATAAGCGTTACCGCTACATCCGCAACTACGAGCCACTTAAGCCATACTACCAGTACATGAACACTCCTGAAAAAGGGGCCACCATGGAGGAACTTCGCCGCGTTGCTGCTACCGGGCAGATGCCATCAGCCATGAGGCTCTTCATGGCCGATCGCAAGCCGGTCGAAGAATTTTACGATCTCCAAAACGATCCACACGAAATCAACAACCTCGCAAACGATCACAAGCACAAAGACCAGCTCGAGAAATTTCGAGAGGTTCACAAGGAATGGATCAAAGAAACCCGAGATCTCGGTCTCATACCCGAACCCGAGATGGTCCTTCGCGAAAAGAAAGCCGGATCCCGCTACGACATTCTCGCCAAGACTGAGGATAACACTCTCCCCGAGCGACTGGGCCGCATGGCTTCCCTCGCGTCCGAAGGCGAGCAAGCTCTTCCAGAACTTCTCAAGGGCCTTAAAGATAAAGATGCTGCCGTCCGGTTTTGGGCTGCCACCGGCATCGGGAACGTCGGCAAACCTTTGAAAGAGGTCACGACTGCCTGCCTCGGAATACTGGAAAAGGAAGGCTCCACGATTGTCAGAATCGCCGTAGCACGCGCCCTTCTCCGAATGCAAACAGAGGAGAAGAAGGCCATAACCGAGCTATCAAAATCTTTAAAATCCGCAGAACAATGGTCTCGTCTCCACGCCGCTATAGTCCTCGATGAAGCTAACGAGAAGGCCCGCCCCGCTCTTCCAGCTCTGAAAAACGCCCTCAAAAATCAACCCAACAAGTACATCGTCCGCGTTGCTAACAAGGCCGTCAATGACCTTCTTGGAACCGCTAATACTGTCAAATAAAACGATCCTATGCCAGCTGCTCGTCAAACTGCTTACGAGATCTTCCACCACCAAAAGGTAGACCTTCTTCTCCATCTCCTCTCGGACTCGATCTGTGAGTCACCTGTCCTCGTCTTCGTCCGAAGCAAGGAAACACTTCACTCCCTAAACACTGCCGCAAGTCGGCGCGATTTAGCGACCGAAAATATTTCAGGAAATAAAAAACCGGAAGTTCGTGAACGTTTACTCAGCCAACTTAAAGACAACTCGATTGACGTTCTCTTCGCCACCGAATCGATTCTTCGGGGAAGCGATCTCTCGGGTATTGCTACGATTATTCACTTCGACCTCCACGAAATTGACTCGGATTATCTCGAGCACGTTCAATCGAGTTCCTCTGAAGTCTCCACCTTTGTCACCAAGAGTGATCAAAACCGCTTGGAATCTTTGAAGAAGCTAGCCGAGGGAAACCTAGAAAACCTTCTCGCAGAGAGTTTCACCTATGACAAACAACCCCGCTTAATTAGGACTCAATCCAAAAAGGGTCAGAGCAACAAAACAGGCTCCAAGCCGCTCCAGCACAAAAAGCCCAAGCTTAAAAACAAAGGCCCACGCCGTAAAACCGGGCGAACACGAAAACGATAAATTACGGGAAAATCTTTTTCAGCTCCACTGGCGTAAAGGTTGTTTGGCGCCCTTTGAGCTTCTCGCGCGTCGCCTTGACGATTTCGACCTTCATTGCCGATTGATTATTTCCCCACGCATGTCTGATGAAAGTTGAAACATCCGCCAAGTCAGCATCATCAATCTGCGGGGCATCTTTCAAACCGGGCATAGCAGCCGCGGGAGTGTATTTTTTGCCATTCACTTCAATTGGCCCCATCAGACCCTGAAGTAAGATTGCGGACAGACGCTCCGACGACCCATTCACCCAACTTGATTTCAGTAACGGTGGCCCTAATTGCTCAAGCCCATTTCCATCCGAACCATGACAGGCCATACAGTTGGTAATATAAAATTTCTCACCCCGGTGGAACGACTCGCGATGCTCCTTATTCCTTGGAGCCTTAAATGCTGAAGCTGTTGTTTTGGGAGTCATACAATGCTTTAGGTATCCAAGGAATTTCTCATCCCTAAATCCCTCTCCAAGAGCCTCCCGAAAGATTAGTTCTCGCCCTTCGAGCCCGCTAATCGCGGCCTCCCTAAAAAAAGGAGCTTCTATGTTATTCAAAAGAACCTTTTCAAGCAGCACGAGAGCGTCTGCTGAGGGAAATCGCCCTAAGCTACCAGCAAGTTGACGTTGCACTAGAAGATCAGGATTGGCGGCAAGTCTTTCCAAGATCGACATCGCCGCAATAAGGTCAATAGACGGGAGACACTCAGCCAATCGAATTGCTGATTCCAATACATAAGGATCCTCGGAAGTCATCGCAGCTTTGATCGCAGCCAGATTAATACGCCCCAATCCCTCCAAAGTCCAAAGAGCATGAATCTGGCCAAATGGCTGACTATGATCGCCAGCTAGAGCGATGAGCGCCGGCACTACTGAATCGTCTCCCGCGTCAATGATCAACTGCTGGGCCGTATCGCGCCACCAACCATTTGAGTGAGCAAGAATTGCAACTAGCTCTCCAGGCTTTTTGCCAAGCATTGCAGGCTTTACCCCTCTCGGATTTTTGCGGTGCTTAATTCTATAAATTCGCCCAAGACGTGGATGGCTCTCAAGATTACGATGTTGAATATGTTCGCGCAGATACTTCGTGAGGTAATGTTTGTGCTGAATGATTCCGTGATACATATCGATTGCATAAATCGTGCCGTCTGGAGCATTGAAAAGATTGACTGGACGGAAACGCTCATCGGTCGAAGCCAAAAACTCCCGCTCCCCCATAAGATGCTCACCTGTCAGCAGGCCATCTTTGCGACTGACATGAATCATGCGAATGAGATTGGCGGTTGGCTCACAGAAGAGCGCTGTATTTTGAAACTCAGGAGGAAATTGATCACCACGATAGGCCACTGGACCAGCAGCCCCAGTCGCAGCAGTAAGATAGCCCTTGTCATCAATGGCGCCTTCTCCACCACGGTTCACACCAGGAGTGATTCGCGCTGGATAAAGTTTATCCCGATATGAAATATGCCGCCCATGGGCACGACCCAACTGAAAGTTGGGATTCTTCATAAGGGTGTTTGGCAGCAACTGATCCGCTTTGATTCCAAACCAGTTTTCGTTATAGTAAAGACGCCCATAGTTATCCTGTGATAATCCCCACTGACCACGAAACGAGGTCTTTTCTTTTACCCATTCGCCATCCACCTCCCTATATCGGGCATCCGATTTCACGTTATAGATCCAATTATCCAATCCTCGAAAAAGAGCATTCGCGCGATGCTCCACGTTGGCATCTTGCGTGTAATTTTCATCGACCACCGTCCTCTTCCCGGCTTTCCCATCAACATTCTCGACGAAATAGAGCTTCTCATGTCCCCCGAAAAGAACGCCATTTTTATAAAGCGCAATTGAGCGGGGTTGATTCAAGCCATCCAGAAAGACACTCGTCTTGTCATAAACACCATCGTTGTTGGTATCCTCGTGAATTGAAATCCGTCCAGTCGGCGCGTCCTCTCCTTCACCATTAGCATTTGGCATGTAAGAACGCATCTCGACAACCCACATTCGGCCGTTTCCATCAAAACGTAGTGCAAGCGGATTTTGTACCGCCGGCTCGTGGGAGACTAGGCTCATCTCAAATTCCTTGTGCAGACGAAAGGTCTCCAGCGCTTCCTTCGGTTTCAAAGCCGGCGCCGCCGGAATCTCGTCAAATGGAATGACGTAAGTGTAGCCCTTCTTTTTTTTCGGCTTGGGAGCGTCTTTTTCTTTAACCTCATCAAGCTCGAGTCGCTGAATCCAACAATTACGAAACTCTACTGGATTGTGATGCCCCTGGAACTTGATCGGTCCAGGTGCCGGCCCTTCTTTTTCACCCGCACCTGTTTTATTGGTCAGAGCGTAGTCATCGTGAATGAGAACTCCATTTTGTTGAACACTAATACGAGCATTCTCAACCCGTTTTCCATCCTTGAACCGAGCCGCCCGAAAAACGATATCGTAACTTTGCCACTCCCCCGCTGGTTTTGAGACTAACTGGTCTGGCTTCTTTTGGCGGTAGAGACTTCCGGCATAACTCGCTTTGTAGTCCTCTTCGGAAACACCGTGTGAATTTAAAATCTGCAGTTCATACCGTTTCTGAATATAGATCCCTGAATTCCCATTCTTTTCAGCATCCACATTTGGAACGCTGTTTACGTTGAATTCCAAGTGCATGCGAAAGTCGAAATACACACCCGGAGTCACCAGACTGTCCCACTTCGGCGAAGCAGTCAGGACGCCCTGATCAAAAACCCACTGGCTCTTAACCTTCTCGGACTCGGGAACGAGCGTATACCCTCGCTCCCCAACCAACTGCACCGCATCCGCAGGACGTTTCCCATTAAAAAGACCTTTCGTAATTCCGGCCAGAGGATCTTCAGCCGCAGCCAAATAGCCGGGAAAAGTAAAGAGGAGGAGTAAGCGGCGGCACTTCAAGGTCATGAAGAGAGGCTAGAGTTACCTTTCCCATCATCAAGCCACAACCCATGAAAACCTTACCCCAATTTGGGTATGCGGCGCGGATCACCTAGAAGGCGAAAACTCTATCCACTGCCCTTCTTTAAGCTCATCGAGAAGCTCAAGATCACCAACTGCCTCGCGGTGGAGAGAAATGACCTTTAGAGAAAAGCTGGCAAACATTCTTTTAATTTGATGATGCTTACCTTCAAAAATCGTGAGCCGACATTTACTTGGGCCTAACAAATGCACAACAGCCGGTGCCGTGATCACCTTTTCTTTAGCGAACCACATCCCCGCCTCAAAGGTCGAAACAACCTCAGATCCGATTTCACCATCAACCTCGACCAAATATCTTTTCCCAACCTTCTTCGAAGGATCGGTGAGTGACTCAGAATAACAGCTATCATTCGTAAGAACCACCAGCCCAGAAGTGAAGCGATCAAGCCTCCCCGCCAGATGAAGTTTCCCAGCCCACTCTACCCCTATCAAGTCAATGACGGTCCGATGCTCGGGATCGATCGTCGCGCTCACTATGCCCCGAGGCTTGTGAAGCATCACGTATCGAGGCACTTCGTTTTGAACAACCGCCCCATCGACTTCCACCTGATCAAACCTTCCGATCAGGGTCTTGGCGTCCTCGCAAACCCGGCCGTTTAAAACAACTTTTCGAGACTCAAATATCTCGCGAGTCCGGCGCTTTCCAGCTCCGGCCCATTTCCCAACCAAACGATCCAGCCGCATCTAACCGACAAGATCACCAATACTACCAAATCCTGGCTCAAAGAGCCTTCGGAAGGTTCTCGCCGCATAACCATCTGTCATCCCTGCCAGAAAATCGCAAACCAGACGGGCCTTCTTTCCGGGAGTTTCCGCTTCCTCGATTTCAGCAGCATCTGCTTGTGGTAATAGCGCAAAATCCTGTCCATCAATCGTCTCCCCAAGGACATAGCGCTTCTCCATCACTTCCCATAAACGCCTCAGCATGTAGCTCCCCTTATGTTCCAGCTGCTTGAGCTGGGGAGACAAAAACACGACCTCATAAGCAAGACTTTTGAACAACTCGCTCTCTGCCCTTACCCCAGGCTCGATCACCAAATCCAAAGCATATCGATGACTAGTTCCGCTCAGCAGATTTGCAGCCGGAACCAATGTGACCGATTGGATGTATTTCCCGATGCGCTTCCCAACAAAAGCCTCGATACGTTGCCCTCGAATCGCTTTCAAAAGCCCACCCAGTGGAGAATCATCCGAAGCTTCGTGGCCTCGACTTTCGGCCCAGCGTTCGATCCTCTCCACCGTGAGGAATCCCGCTCTCACCGAGTCAGCAAGATCATTGAGCGAGTAGGCAGTATCATCAGCCCAATCCATGATCTGACATTCGATGGATTTAAAACCATCTCTCTCGTCACCCGGTGGTAGTTCGGCTGGGAAATCATTCTCAGCCATGGCCCAACTTAATTCCTCGCTTTGCGTATCATAAAGGAAGTGATTCTTCGGCAACTGTCCTTTTATCACCCTCAGCTCGGACCAAAGTGATTTGTATTTCAAAACTCCGTCTAGAAAGGCTCGTGACGGATCCATTCCCCTTCGGCTTTGCGAAAAAATTCTTTGGGTAAGCAGTCGCAATGTCTGGGCATTCCCCTCAAATCCACCATAGCTTGCCATAAAATGATTCAGCGACCGTTCACCAGCGTGACCAAAAGGGGGATGCCCCAAATCATGTGAAAGACAGATCGCCTCGACCAAATCCTCATCGATAAAAAATTCATCACTCAGTAAATTACTTGAGTGCTTTAGCCAGTGGCAGATCGATTTTCCAATCTGGGCAACTTCCAGCGAATGAGTCAGTCGAGTACGGTAAAAGTCGTACTCTCCACTCCAAAAGACCTGCGTTTTACTCTGGAGTCTACGAAATGCTGTGGTGTGCAGAACGCGGTCCCGATCAATCTGGAAAGGCGACCGAAAATCACCCGAGGTGTCGTAGCCCGAAGCACGCTCGGTATCAAAGGCCTGGTAAAAACGATTCTGCACGCCGGAGAATAAACAGGTTTACACGGATCTTCAAGAACCACCCTATTTGATCGCTTTCTCCTTCAGATCAGGCAGTAAAACTGGATTGGCTCGTGCCACCATCCGACCAGGGAGCCTCACTTCGTATTCGCTAATTCGGGGAACCTTGTCCGGAAAATCCGTGCTCACAAACTGCGCCCCACTCGCGAGCGCCTTGTTTGCACGATTCTTATCATTGGCCCGGGCTTCAACCGTATTGGTATCGGCTCGCGTCCGAACCATGAACCCCGCTTTGACAAGTTGCTGAATTTCTCGAAAACCAGCAATTGGATCATTCCGCTTCATCCAGGCTGCCGCTGGATGATCGGGCCCCACACTTACAAACAGGAGCCGCTCTTCAAGACTCGGGTTTTCCTTAAGATATTCATCAAGATGACTTCCCTCGTTATCGAGACAAAACATGATCTTCCCCCTACATTTTTTCAATACTGGCCAACCTTTTTGAATGATAACATCTCGCAAATTTCCTTTATTCCCTCTTACGAAATCAGGCGTGATGATACGCTCCAGATCAAGCACCGAAAGAATCTCTTTCTCTAGCGCTTCCATCTGAGCCCGGTCAAACTTGAGTGGCTTTGGACCCAAAGGGTTTTCAGCGCGATCCTTCAATTCCACCAAAATCATTACTGGCAAATGATTGGCATTCTCATCCGACCATTTCTTCACCGAATCAAGCGCACTCTTAAAAGTCAGATGAACCGACTTTGCATCGAGCTTTGGTACATGCAGCACTTTCATCCCTGGTTTCCTCAGCGGGCTATCGATCGGGTCACTCGAACTTGAAAAAAGACCGCCTTCGGGATCGGCATAAACATCAAGTTCGAAATGCCGGAGGCCATTATCGAGCTGGTCACCCAAAGACTTACGAGTATAGTCCCAAGCCGTTGCGGCTTCTTTACTGAACATCCCAAGAAAATTCATTTGCGCCGAGGTCGGCGCAACATGATACGAATTGTGTGTTCCTACTATTTGGATCTGATTGAGCCGGAGCTCTCCCTGAATCGAAAAGGGCATAAATAATAAAAAAAGAAAAATCTTCATAACGGGATTAATTAGGAGGATGGTTTTACCAAGGAGAAGGCAAAGGGCTTCTAGTCGATCCGGAATTGCTTACCCAGCCTGGATTTTTGAGCCCGTTCCTCATTGCCCCTACGAAGTGTAGAATAGGGCTACTTCGATAATAAATTTTTAAAGATCGAAAATGAGCGGTTCCTTCAAAATCACGAGGCTCCTCTCCCACCCAAGCTTCACTATGGTCCGGAATTTTGAACCACTCGTCCCCCTGAGTTCCCATCACCCAAAGCCCGTCAACCTGATCATAGCTCTCGTTACAAGGCTCAATTAGACAGCTTCCGTTTTCAGGAATCACCCGGATCTGAGACAGCTGTGAGTTCGTTAAACCTTGGAAGGTTACTCGACCAGAAAAAGCCTTCTTTTTGCGGAATCCAGCCTCGGTCCTTGCCAAAGAGCCTGTCTCAGAAGGCTTTGACTCCGAATCCCATCCACAGGATACCAGAGCGAGCAGAAAGCAGCATGGCGCGATAAAGGAATTCACGGTTGAACTTTCCCTCAATGTAAAATGCTTCGCGAGATCAAAAATGCGTGACTGCCTCAAGCCTGCCATTGACAGTCATGCCTCCTGTGATCTGCTCGGGTCTAATGAGTGCCATAATCGAATGCTTTCTTGTCGCCCTGCGGTTGGGCCTCACTTCATTTGGAGGACCAGTGGCCCACGTGAGCTATTTCCGCGAAGAATACGTTGGGCGGCTCGAGTGGATTACCGAGTCCCGCTTCGCCGAAATCATGTCGCTCACCCAATTTATCCCCGGCCCGGGAAGCAGCCAACTCGGCGCGGCCATCGGCTATGAACGTGCTGGATTACTCGGCGGCTTCGCAACCTGGATTGGCTTCACTCTTCCTTCCTCCCTTGTTCTCATTCTGGTCGCCCTTGGGATCGGCGACCTCTCGGGAGATCAGGCCCAAGGAGCACTTCGCGGACTTAAATTGGTCGCTCTCGCCGTCGTCACGGGCGCCCTTCTCGGAATGCGTAAAAGCCTCGCCCCAGACCTTCGCCGGATCATTCTAGCCTTCCTCGTTCTCGTCACCCTCTGGGTTTTCTCCTATCAATGGATGACCATTTTGATGATAACGATCTCCGGAGCCATCGGGATCTTTACTCTCTCAGCGGGTGAAAAAATTGAAGAGCAAAAAACCGGCAAACGTGGTCTTCTCGGCTGGGGCGCTCTTGTTGTATTTTTTTTGCTCCTTTTTGTCTCGATGGGCGATAGCGGTCCACTCGCCGGAATTTATCGAGCAGGCTCCCTTGTCTTCGGCGGCGGCCACGTCGTTCTCCCCCTCCTCCAAGAAAGCATGGTCGAGGGTGGCTACATGTCGAATGAAGTGTTTCTTGGGGGCTACGGAGCAACCCAAGGAGTGCCCGGCCCGGTCTTCACCTTCGCGGCATTTCTTGGAGTCAAAGCGAACCTCTTTGACAATCCCTGGCTTGGAGCTGGAGCCGCACTCATCGCCGTTTTCCTTCCCGGCATGCTCCTCCTTGGAGGCACCATGAGGATTTGGGGACGCCTTCGAGGTAAACGCTGGGCCCAACGCGCAGTCAACGGAGCCAACGCTGGCGTTGTGGGAGTCCTTGGAGTTGCCCTTCTCCGCATGGCCACCGATCAAAGCACCCTGACTGGGTGGATCGATTTCGGCTGTGTTGCCATTTTCTTCCTGATCTTGCGCAAAAAAATCATCCCAGTTTGGGCTCTCGTCATCATCTCAGCTACGGGAGGTGCTCTTATCACCTAGAAGCGCCCGAGATGCTTGCTTTCAGGGAATTTTCCGTACATCTTCCCCGCCCCGCGAAGAAATCGCGGTTTTGCCATGGGAAAGACTCTTTATCAGAAAGTTTGGGACGCTCACACAGTGGGAACCCTGAGCGATGGACGCACACAACTCTTTATAGGAACTCACCTCATTCATGAGGTCACCAGCCCGCAAGCTTTCGGGATGCTTCGTGATCTCGGCCTGAAGGTGAAATACCCTTCACGGACCTTTGCCACCATTGACCACATCGTTCCCACCATTAATCAGGACGAACCCGCCGATCCCCTCGCGGCCGATATGATCGATGCAATTCGCAAGAACTGCGATGACTTCGGCGTGACTTACTTCGATCTCAAGTCAGGCAAGCAAGGCATCGTCCACGTGGTTGGCCCCGAGCAGGGTATCACCCAACCCGGATCAACCATCGCATGTGGCGACTCTCACACCGCAACCCACGGGGCCTTCGGTGCCATCGCCTTTGGTATCGGCACCACCCAAGTCCGCGACGTTTTGGCCACTCAAACGATGGCCATGGAGTCTCTCAAAGTTCGTAAAATTGAAGTGAACGGTAAACTCCGTCCCGGAGTTTACGCCAAGGACGTAACCCTCCACATCATCCGTATGCTCGGAGCCAAAGGTGGCATCGGATATGCCTACGAATACTCAGGCACCACTTTCGACAACTTCTCCATGGAGGAGCGCATGACAGTCTGCAATATGGCCATCGAAGGCGGAGCCCGCTGCGGTTACGTTAACCCTGACGAGACTACTTTTGAGTTTCTGAAGAACCGCCCTTACTCGCCCACCGGCGATGACTGGGAGCAATCCATCGAAGAGTGGAAATCCTTTGCCACCGATTCGGACGCAGAATTCGACGATATTATTCGTATAGATGCCGAAGACATCGAGCCGACTGTCACTTGGGGAATTTCCCCAGATCACGGCATCTCCATCGACGAGTCTATTCCTGACCCTGCTGCCGCAGAAACCGACGAAAAAGCCGTCATTGAGGAAGCTCTCGCCTACATGAAGCTTCCTGCCGGAACTCCTATCAAAGGCATTCCTATCGATGTCGCCTTCATCGGCTCCTGCACCAACGGCCGCCTTTCCGACTTTCGCGAAGCTGCCAGGTTACTGAAAGGCCACAAGGTTGCCGATGGAGTCAAAGCGATTGCGGTTCCTGGTTCACAAATCACCGCGATCCAATGTGAGAAAGAGGGACTCGACAAGATCTTTCAAGATGCCGGATTTGAATGGCGGGCTGCCGGTTGCTCGATGTGCCTAGCCATGAATCCAGACAAACTCGTTGGCGATCAGATTTGCGCCTCTTCATCTAATCGAAATTTCAAAGGACGTCAGGGATCTCCTATGGGGCGCACTGTCCTAATGTCGCCAATTATGGTGGCCGCAGCTGCTGTCGAAGGCCATATCGCTGATGCCCGGGAAACATTCAACGTCACAGCCAACTCGGCGACCTAAACCATACGTAATCCATCAAATGAAATTCATTCTCTCACTCGCCGTTTTACTCCTACTCCTTCCAGTATCTGCTCAGGAATCAACCACGCTTGCTCCGATCGATGAGCTTCTTAAAATCATGAAATTCGAGCAAACCGTGATTGACAGCGGTGAAGCCGGCTTTGTCATGGTTGAAAAAAGTCTCGCCGGGCAAGATCTCAACAAAGAAGAAATGGGTGAAGTTAAGGACGCCTTCATCTCCTATATGACAAAAGTCGCAAGTGACCCACAACTAAAAATCAAGACGAAAGCAATTTATGAAAAGTCCTTCACTGATAACGAAATCACCGCACTCATAAGCTTTTACAAAACTCCAACGGGCAAAAAATCACTTGAAGTCATGCCTACACTCACCGGCGAGATAATGGGTTTCAGCCAGCAATTAGCTCAGAAACACGTCGGATCATTCCAGAATGCTCTCACAAAAATCCTCGAGCGCAGAGCCGCCCGCGGAGAACAAGAAGACGAATAAACCAATTATAATCATGGCTATCGCACCCATCACACAAGTTTCCGGCACCGCCATTCCTATCCCAGGCGCTGACATCGACACGGACCGTATCATCCCCGCTCGCTTCATGAAGTGTGTCACTTTCGACGGACTCGGCGAATACGCTTTCTATGACGTCCGATTTGATCCTGAATCGGGCGAAAAGACGGATCATCCTCTTAATGACGAACGCTTCGACGGCGCTTCCATTCTCGTTGCTGGTATTAACTTTGGCTGCGGTTCCTCCCGGGAACACGCCCCCCAATCACTCACGAAATATGGCTTCAGCGCTATCATCGCCGAGTCTTTTGCCGAAATCTTCTACGGAAATTCGACGACCCTCGGGCTTCCCTGCGTCAGCTCCACCCGCCAAAACATCGACATCCTCAAAGCGGCATGCACTGCAGACCCAACACTTGAAGTATCAATTGATCTCGATGCAATGACGGTCACCGCCGGAGATCTTTCTTTTCCTGTGGAGATGCCTGCCTCTGCGCGCCAAGCCCTACTGGCCGGTAAATACGACCCAATTAAGGAACTCCTAGATAACAACGACAAGATTGAAGCTACGGCCGCTTCACTCTCTTACGTTGGATAAGCTTGGGATCTCTCTCGAAGCCCTGTAACCATTTAGGTTGCAGGGTTTCTTATTGCCAAAATGACCCGCAAACCCACCCTGATTACGGCAATTCAAGTTTTTTATTTTGATTACTCAAAGTCCTGTGTAACTTTCCCCGTATGAAGAAATTGTCCCTCCTCGTATCCCTTCTCCTGTTTGGGGCCTGCAGCAACAAAGAAGAAGCCGCAAAAACTGATGAAACCGTCGTCACGACAATTGGAATGATTGCCGATGTCTCTCGCCAAATCGCAGGAGACCATCAAGAGATCATCAATTTAATCGGTGAAGGCATTGATCCACACATGCACCAGCCTAGCAAATCTGAGATCGACAAGATACAAAGAGCCGGACTCGTCCTCTATAACGGGCTTTTCCTTGAAGGGAAAATGGGAACTATTCTCAAGAACAGGGCAGATCAGGGCAATCCTGTCTCAGCAGTAGCCGAAGGAATTGAGATTCAAGTTTTGGGTTCTAGCGTCCCCGATCCGCACCTTTGGATGGACGTATCAATCTGGTCCAAAGTTGCTAAAAAAATTGGCGATGAATTGGCAGCTTTTGATTCCAAAAATGCCGATGAATACCAGAAGCGACGCAAAGAATATCAGATAAAGCTGAACGATCTCCATACCTATGCCCTCATGGTATTTCCAACTATCCCTAAAAAGCAACGGGTCCTCGTTACCGCACATGATGCCTTTTCATACCTTGGACGTGCCTACGGAATTGAAGTGCGTGGAATTCAGGGGATTTCAACAGAATCTGAAGCTGGGACAAAAGACATCAACGACTTAGTCACCTACCTCGTTGACAACAAAATTCCGGCAATTTTTGTTGAATCCTCGGTCTCAGAAAAGTCAGTCAAAACAGTAATCGAAGGTGCTGCCGAGAAAGGTCACACCGTAAAAATCGGAGGAGAGCTTTTCTCCGACGCCATGGGACCTGCCGGAACCTATCAAGGGACCTACATCGGAATGATGGATCACAACATCACCACTATTGTGAATGCCCTCGGAGGCAGCGCCCCCGAAGGTGGATTCCAAAACAAACTTAACGATTAAATGCGTCCCGAACACCCTCCTGAATTTCCTCTTGCGGTTCACGACCTCACTGTCGCTTATCATCGTAAACCCGTTCTTTGGGATGTTGAGTTAAACATTCCCAAAGGAACTCTGGCTGGGATTGTGGGACCTAACGGAGCTGGTAAATCAACCCTTCTTAAAGCTTGCTTAGACCTAATTCCAAAAACCTCAGGTGAAGCATTGATATACGGTAAACCATACGAGCAACAACGCGAGCTCATTGCCTACGTCCCACAACGTGAAAGTGTCGATTGGGACTTCCCTATCAGTGCTCTTGATGTCGTAACCATGGGAACCTACCAGAAACTTGGATGGTTTAAACGAATTACAAGATCACAAAAACAGCAGGCCCTTGAAGCTCTAGAAAAAGTCGGGATCAGCCACCTTGCCAAACGTCAAATCTCACAACTCTCAGGAGGACAACAACAACGAGTCTTCCTCGCCCGAGCCCTCGTTCAGGAGGCAGAGGTCTACTTTATGGACGAACCTTTCGCAGCGGTCGATGCCGCTACCGAACAAGCTATCATCGAGCTTCTCCAGGAACTCAACTCGAAAGGCAAAACCGTCCTCTGCGTGCACCACGATCTCGCCACCGTTTCGCGATACTTTGACTACCTTGTTCTTCTCAATATGCGCGTCGTGGCCAGCGGCCCTACCAGTGAAACCTTTACACGCGAAAACCTTCAAAAAACCTACGGCGGAAAACTCAATCTTCTCGACGATGTCGCCCAGGCTCTCAAAAACGTCGGACGCCCCTAAGAGGATAAAACCATGACTTGGGAACTTCTCAGCGAAACTCTTCGACTCGAACACTACAACACTCGTTTGGTGGTTTTCGGCGTAGCGTTTCTAGGAGCCACAGCGGGCCTCGTCGGAAGCTTCCTGCTATTGCGAAAGCAATCACTCCTCGGTGACGCCCTATCCCATGCCACTCTTCCAGGAATCGGCATCGCCTTTGCCGTGATGGCAGCAATGGGCTTAAGTGGAAAAAGTCTACCCGGCCTTCTCATCGGAGCATCTATCACTGGTCTCCTCGGCGTTCTTCTGGTTCTTGCAATTCGTAAAACAACCCGGTTGAAGGATGACGCCGCCATGGGAATTGTCCTCTCCGTATTCTTCGGTCTTGGAGTCGCAATTCTTAAAATGGTAGAACGAATCCCAGGCCAAAGCGCCGCCGGACTCGATGGCTTTATCTACGGAAAAACTGCTTCCATGATTTGGTCGGACTTTGTTCTCATAGCCATTATTCTTCTGATCACGATCATAGTCACGATTGCGATTCTCAAAGAACTTACCCTTCTCTGCTTTGATGCAGATTTTGCCTCAGCCCAAGGATGGCCTACTCTCTGGCTTGATATCATTTTAATGGCCCTCGTTACCGCGGTCACAGTCATAGGACTTCAGGCGGTTGGGCTCATTCTTGTGATCGCCTTTCTCATCACTCCACCAACCGCCGCACGCTTCTGGACCAATCGACTTGGATGGATGCTTTTTCTTTCTGCAACCATTGGAGCTATTTCAGGCTGGCTCGGCGTTTCAATTTCGGCCCTTTATTCTAACCTTCCGGCGGGTGCTATCATTGTCATTACCGCAGCCATTATTTTCCTCTTCAGCATGATCTTCGGCACCGCTCGCGGCATCCTTCCGCGCTACCTCCGACATCTGCAACTGCAACGTAAAGTCGGGCGCCAACACCTCCTACGCTCAACTTACGAAATCCTCGAAAACACCCAAAACGGGGAACCGCTTAAAAATCTTCCCATCTCGATGGATCTACTTCGGAAGCACCGATACTGGGGTAAGGGCGAACTCCCAAGACTGATTCGTCAGGGACGCTCCGAAGATCACATTGAACGCCAACCCTCGGGTGAACTTCGACTCTCCGAATCCGGATTTGGCGAAGCCTCTCGCATCACCAGGAACCACCGACTCTGGGAACTCTACCTCATTAAATACGCGGACATCGCACCAACCCACGTTGACCGCGATGCCGACATGGTCGAGCACCTTCTCGGTGCCGAAATCGTACATCAACTTGAAGCTGAACTGGACCTTTCCAAATCTACTATCGACTCACCTCACGCCATTGAACCTACTGAGCTTGAACTTCAAGCAAGACCCACAACTTAAATCTCTCCACCATAAAAAATGGAAACATCCTCTATCCTAACCCCCTGTTTCATTGAGACTCCTGCTACAGATCACCAAGAGACTATCTTTTTTCTATCAGGTCATAATACCACTTTAAATGACTTGGTAGACTTCGGTCACTTCGCCAGATCCACTAAACGCTTCTAAAGCTTTTGCCAATGAATTGGACCGCCAACGATTTTCACATCATTCTCGTCGGAGGATTATGCGCAATGGCGTGTGCGCTTCCGGGCACTTTCCTCCTCCTTCGCCGCATGAGCATGATGGGCGACGCCATCAGCCATGCGGTTCTCCCCGGATTAGCTATCGCCTTCCTCATCTCAGGATCCCGCGCTAATCTCTGGATGTTCCTCGGCGCGGCGATCGCCGGAATTCTCACCGCCCTTTTCACTCAATGGATCACCCGCTTTGGCAAAGTCGAACGCGGCGCGGCGATGGGAATTGTCTTTACGACCCTCTTTGCAATCGGGCTTGTCCTGATTCGCAAAGCTGCTGACCACGTTGATCTAGATGCCGGTTGTGTTCTTTATGGCGCCCTCGAGTACACCCCTCTAAATATGGTCACTCTCTTCGAGAATGAGACCTCTTTCTTCGCCGTCCCCCGTGCCGCTCTCGTCATCGGCGCAACTCTCCTTTTTAACGCATTGATCATCGCTCTCTTCTACAAAGAGTTCAAGCTGGCAGCCTTTGATCCCGGCCTTGCCCAAACTCAGGGCTTCCGACCTCAGTTCATGCACTATCTCCTCATGACCATGGTAGCTATCACGACTGTCGCGGCTTTTGAGGCAGTGGGATCCATCATTGTCATCGCTATGCTGATTGTTCCACCTGCAACAGCTTTTCTCCTCACACGAAATCTCCCCACCCTGATCCTCGTCAGCCTCATTGTTGCTGCCCTATCAGCTATCCTCGGACAAATAGCATCTCATATCCCACCCCTCCTCGGACTCCCCGACACCACAAGTTCAGGAATGATAGCGACCACCGCTGGTTTCTTGTTCCTCCTTGCTTGGCTGTTCGGACCAGAGGGGTTGATAAAAAAACAATCCAAACAGCTTGAGGCACCGCAGTTTGACTGAGCGGACAGATCCGCACAGGTGTCTCCCTTATTCAGCTTACAGCATGCAGAACTAGCGCTGTAGCTGGATCACTTTGATCAAAAACTTTAGTTCATCCATGGTTACCGAAAGCGGCGGCATGATGACAATTGTATTTAGAATTGGTCGAGTTAATACGCCACGCTCCCGAAGCTTCAGACAAAATTCCTGACCACATTCGCCAACATCAAACCCGAGGATGAGACCAACCCGACGAACCTCTTGAATCCACGGAATCTTCTTAAGCTCTCTTTCGAGATAGGCTCCTTTCTCTTCAATTCCTGCTAAAGTATTTTCGGATTCAAAAAGTGATAGATTTGCGAGAGCAACCGCGCAGCCTAAGGCATTTCCAGTATAACTATGACCATAGAAGAAGGTTCTATCTGGACCTTTGAAACCTTCATAAATTTCACACCTTGTCAGGGTCGCAGCAAGAGGCATCGTCCCACCAGTCAAACCTTTGGCCAGACAGAGGAAATCAGGGATAACTTCCTCATTTTGACAGGCAAACATCTTACCAGTTCTACCAAAACCAGTCATCACCTCATCCAAGATCAAGTGGACACCATGCTGTGTCGTCCAAGCTCTCAGATCAGCCAACATTCCTTTCGGCCACAGACGCATTTGATTCACGCCTTGAATCAAGGGCTCGATCACAACTGCAGAAGCAGTCTCAACGACAACCTCTGGTAGCCTCTGCAAATCTTCTAAGGAACCGACTCGGTAAACATTCAATCCGGTTTCTCCATAACCTTTGATAAATCTCGAAACCCCACCTACTGAAGATGCGCCAAGAGTGTCGCCATGGTAGGCGTTCTCAAACGCAATAATTCCCGTCCGTTCCTTTTGTTCATTCTGCTGTCGCCATTGCAGAGACATCTTAAAAGCCACTTCAAGCGCTGTTGAACCATCGTCTGAAAAAAAACACCGTTCCAAACTATCCGGAAAAAAGGAGCAAAGTTTTTCAGCCAACTCACTAGCTTTGTCATTTGCCAACCCTAAGTAAGAACTGTGGCAAAGCTTCGAGGCCTGATTCTGAATTGCTTCAACAATAACGGGGTGGCTATGACCATGAATATTTGTCCAAATGCTAGAATTAGCATCGAGATAACGCTTCCCTTCAAAATCAAAAAGCCAACTCCCCTCACCTCGACAAATCACCACCGGAAGATCACTCTCCCAGCTTGCCTGGTCCGTAAAAGGGTGCCAGCAGTGAGCGTGATCCGCCAAGATCCACTTATTTACTCGGTCCTTCATTCGACTTACCCAGCATTTTGTCGACCTTCGCGATTAGATTCCATGAACAGCGCTTTCGCTGATACTTCCGCCACAAAACATCACGAAGGGCTTCCCAATTTTCTTTCGATGGCGGATCAAGTTTCCCCCAGCGATCATCTTCATCAGTCTTGGTATAAAGCTCAAAACGACCACCATGATAATTGGCCCTCCAATAGCGTATTTCATCGCCATCTTCACCCCGCCATTGATGCTTCGTCATTCCGCTAGTCTTCTCACTTTTATTCAAAAACCAACTTTGAAATTTTCTCCCGCATTGAAACCCAGTCCTTAATCACCTCTAAGATGCGGAAACCACGAACCAACTCTACTGGCTTTCACTCATAATCTGTTCTAGACTTAGGGTAATACATGTCGAAAAGAGATAGAAACACCGTCGGAATCTTCAGCCGCTTTCTTGATCTCCTTTATCCTGCAGTCTGCGAAATTTGCCAAGTCCCACTGAAACATGGATATTCTCTTTGCCAAGATTGCCGCAATGAACTTCCAAGAATTATTTCACCATTTTGTAAAAAATGTGGCGAACCCTTTGACGGAAACATTAATGACGAATTTCGTTGTCAAAACTGCGACGGATTAAAGGCTGATTTTTCCTTCGCTCGGGCATCACTTAGGGGATTAAGCCTCTCCTTTCGCCTCGTTCACGGGCTTAAGTATCAACGACAGTTTTTTCTCGCACGCGAATTAGCGTTATTTTTAAAAGAGACTCTTGAGAAAGACCCTAGGTTTGCCGAATTCAAGAGTGCTATTTTGGTCCCTGTTCCTCTTTTCTGGCGGAGACAACAATGGCGACAAGGCAACCAGGCCTATGAGCTGAGCCGAGAACTCTCCAGGCTCAGCGGCCACGAAAACATTGAAGCGATCAAGCGGATCCGCCCGACTAACACCCAAACCAAGCTCAACAGAAAACAACGACTCTCAAACCTTCGTGATGCCTTTCAAATAAGAAAAAAGCACGCATCCACCATCGCAGCGAGAAAGGTAATTATTATCGATGATGTTTTTACTACAGGAGCGACGGCACACGAATGCGCCAGAATCTTAAAAGAGGATGGAAGGGTCAATGATGTCGCAGTCCTCACTCTCATCCGGGGATAAAAAGACCCCACCGAAACCATCGAGATCGAGGCAGTGCCAGTAAGCATCGAATATCCAATTCAACCTTAGGAGAGATCTCTTGCGATACGCTCAAATTCGATGATGATTGAGATATGCGGGACCGATTAAATCTTCTCTCTTCGAAGGCGTCGCCCGGATTGATGACACGGCAAAAACATCAAAATTTTGAGCCAATGACCCAGATGACTTCGGTCTACGGTCAGCCGAGCGTTAAACTAACCGGCATTCAAGAGTCCTTGTCTCCTATTCCAGCGTTTTACTCTTTCAATCAAGAACCCCTCGAACAATCAGGTCTGATCACCGTATTAACACCGTGAACTATCAGGAAGCGCTAGACTGGCTTTACGCCACTCAAACATTCGGCATCAAGCTGGGACTGGAAGGCCCAACTCGCTTGCTTCGTGAATTCCTCGCCTTCCCCTCTCACCGCACCAAAGTCATCCATGTGGCTGGAACCAATGGAAAGGGTTCAACGTGCGCGATGATTGATGCCCTTGGCCAAGGCCTCGCACTCCGCAGCGGCCTCTTCACCTCGCCCCACCTGATCGACTATCGCGAGCGAGTGCGTGTCAACGGCCTCGAAATCACCGAAGAAAAAACGGCATCCCTCCTTACTGAGCTTCGCGAACTCGTGGCTGATTGGGAGCATCATCCAACCTTCTTTGAACTGACTCTCGCGCTTGGCATGCGACACTTTCGAGACTCAGAATGCGATCTCATTGTCCTTGAAACTGGTATGGGGGGAAGACTTGATGCGACCACCGCGATCCCAGCCAATGTCTGCGTCCTTACCCCAATTTCGCTAGATCACACTCAGTGGCTTGGCTCAACGCTCGATGAAATCGCACGAGAAAAGGCCGCGATCGCAATCAAGGGGAAGCCCATTCTCTCGTCTCCTCAAGATCCGGAGGCCGAAAAAGCGATTCGTCAGATCACCAATCAAACCCAAGCTCCTCTGACTTTTATCAGAAGGCCCTTATTGGGCTACTCGCTGTCACTACCCGGCGAACACCAAAGACAAAATGCTGCTCTTGCTTGCGAGGCAATTGTTGCAGCTGGGCTTCATCTCTCTTTCGACGTGGTTCAGCACGCGCTCCAACACATTCAATGGCCCGGCCGCTTTGAAAAAATAAACGAAACCCTCATTTTAGATGCCGCTCACAATCCACACGCTGCGGAGGCTCTCGTGAAAACCTGGCAGACAGAATTTCCCAAAAAGAAGGCCTCCATTATTTTTGGATCAGTGGAAGAGAAGGCAACTCACGGCATCCTTTCCAAACTCTCCGAAATTGCCGAAGAATTCCACTTTGTTCCCGTAAATTCTCAACGTGGGCTAGCTCCTGAAAGCCACGTAGTCAAAGTGAAGTCAGTAGTTCACTCAGATCTCGCTTCCGCATTGGATGCAACAATCGGTCGCACGACTCTACTAACCGGCTCACTCTTCCTTCTGGGAGAAGCTAAGGCACTCCTTTCAAAAAATAAATTTCGGACGACATCCCAGTAAACACGGGGATTTAGGGTTATTCACAGGTTGCTGAGATTGCCAAGCCTCGGGCTTCTGGGGCAAAGTCTCAACATGGCGATTAAGGAAGATAAACCATCTTTTAAAGAAAAGGACGGCCCCAAACTTCAAGATGGAAAAAAGGATCAGCGTGATGAGCTGACTCCTCCACCCCATGCCATTGGCCCCGAAAAAAGTGTCCTAAGTTCGATGATTCAGGATCCCGAGGAATACATTGGCCGAGCCGTCGAAGGACAATTGACTGCCGCCCACTTTTACATGCCGTCCCATGGCAAACTTTTTCAGGTTCTCGTGGAGCACTTCGAATCAGGGAAAACTGTGGAGCTAGTTGCCCTGTCACAGTATCTCATGGATCGCGACCTTCTCGATGGTATTGGTGGACCCTCCGCGATCACTGAAATTTACACCTTCGCCCCCACCGCCGCACATTTCAATTCGCACCTCTCGATCGTAAAAGAGAAATTCATTCTCCGTAACATCATCAAATCTTGTACTGAGTCTATCACAACAGCCTACGATGATCCCGAAGACGTCCAAGAATTCCTCGACAGTGTAGAGCAAAAGGTGCTCGAGATTAGAGAAGCCAGCGAAACAACCGAAGAGATGGATGTGAAGACGGCCGTCAGCGAAGTCATGGTCTATCTTCAGGAATTTCTGGCGGGTGACCGTGGGATCTCGGGGATGACGACAGGCTACGGCGAGCTCGATAAGATGATCAACGGCTTAAAAGCTCCAGATATGTTCGTCATCGCGGCACGCCCTTCGATGGGTAAAACCTCGTTTATGATGAATCTTATCGAGCATATTGCTATCACCTCGGACAAGCCTGCGATGGTGTTTTCATGCGAGATGTCAACCGTGCAAATTGTCCAACGACTTGTCTTTTCCCGAGCACGTTTCGAATTTCAAAAACTCACAAAAGGATATCAACCTAATAAAGCTGATCTTAAGCGAATTAAGGACTCCTCCGAAGAAGTCGCTAAATCAAAGCTCTTCATAGACGACACCGCTGGTATTTCTATTAACGATCTTCGTGCGAAAGCTCGGCGTAAACACCGCGACGAAGGTATTAGTGTCATTGCGATCGACTACCTTCAGCTGATGAAATCGACTTCAAAGCAGGCCTCAAATTCCCGTGAAAGAGAAATCGCAGAAATTTCAGGCGGTCTCAAAGCACTCGCCAAAGAACTCAACGTTCCTGTCATCGTGCTAGCTCAGCTTAACCGTGGGCCCGAGGCGCGAACCGGCTCATCACTCGGGGTTCCTCGAATGTCAGACCTACGTGAATCGGGATCAATCGAGCAAGACGCCGACATGGTGGGACTCCTTTACCGGAAAGTTTACTACGCCGATAATCAGGACGACCGCGACGAAGATGACGGTGAGGCTGAACTTGTTTTAGCCAAAAACCGAAACGGCCCCACCGGAAATATTCCTCTTACCTTCCTCCCCGCTCTTATGCGGTTCGAAACACGAGCATTTACTCCTGAACCTAGTTAAATGAGCTTCAAGCATTCTGTCTGTCGCTGGTGTTTCGAGGACACCCCGCTTCTCAAGCTTGCCGATTGGTGCCAAGAAATCGGAATCGAGGGAATCGATCTCCTTCATCCCGAAGAAGCCACACTTATCGCAGACCAAGGATTGGTTTGCCCTGTTACCGCAGCCCCTGAACACGAAAGTGGCCTTGGCTGTATCGAGAAAGCTTTCAATAACCCAGATCACCATGGAACCTTGCTAGCGATCTATCGCGATCTCATCCCAAAGGCTGCCGAAGCAGGGATCCCAAACGTGATCACTTTTTCAGGAAACCGCGAAGGTCTTAGTAACGAGGAAGGCCTTGAAAACTGCGCCCAAGGACTTGAACCACTACTCGCTCTTGCTGAACAGCACGGCGTCACTCTAATCATGGAGCTCCTCAACTCAAAGGTGGATCACCCTGACTACCAGTGCGATAACAGCGACTGGGGAGTTGCTCTTTGCGAAAAATTGGGCTCACCACGCTTCAAGTTGCTCTATGACATTTACCATATGCAGATCATGGAAGGTAACGTGATGGCGACCATCAAACGGTTTTCCTCATACTTTGAGCACTATCACACCGCTGGTTGCCCTGGCCGAAACGAACTCGATACCACACAGGAACTTTACTACCCCGCTATCATCCAAACAATCAAAGCAACCGGCTACACCGGCTTCCTCGCCCATGAGTTCGTGCCAACTTGGTCCGACCACAAATTAGCTCTGACTGATGCAGTGACACGTTGTTCTTAGTGTTGTAGGCAACCCTCTCTTTTTGAGCGAGCGACTAAAGATCTTTTCGGCAAAAAAACCAGCCGGCGATACTCAGCATCACAAAGGAAAAAATACAAGAAGTCCCAATTGAATAAAAGATCGAATCATTTGGGGTGAGTTTATTCATCGCGTCTTCAAACTCACCTTCATTCTTGAGATCTTTTAAAACAGCGCCTCCACCAGCGGAAGCGAGCACTCCATCTAAAACGAGCTTCTTTTCAGCCGATGCCATGATCGGGGAATTTTTGGGAAAGAACGAATGGATTATTCTAAGAGTCTCAATTTGGCTAAGAATTTGACGATCTCCTTCGGATTCGTTCATCTTCGATCTCTTCAATTTACCCTCTTCTCGCATCCCTTCTTCAGTCGGGGCTCCAACCTCGCTTGCAGCTCCCTCAGATATAGTAGGCTCGCCAAACTCAAAACTCTGGGAGGTTTGATAAGCCGCTTCTTGAATCGAAATCGCCCAGTCGATCCCCGCCGAAATCCCCCAAACCAGCATTGTGAGCATAATAGAAGTCATCACGGAGCGCGTCATTACACCAAGTAAGACCATGAAAGAGTAAAGGTTAAGGAACACTAACAGGACGGCAGGAACATACCAAAAAACCGAAAAGTTCCAGACTCCGATCCTCCAACGAAATGCCACAAACACAATCACAACGAACAATCCAACCTGGATAAAAACGAAGAATAAGCTTCCCGTCAGCTTTGCCAAAAACACCTGAAGTCGTGAAGGGACTTTTGTCATTAGCATGCCTGCCGGTCCCTCTTTCATGGCATCTGGGAAAATAGACGCACACGAAATCAGGGCTAATATGATCGCGATAAACGTCAACCAACCTCCTGCAATAAGGTTAGTGAAGATCATGATATAGACCACTTCTTGGACTAATCTTGTTCCGCTCCCACTGAAATCCGACTCAATATTTGTCGCACCAAAAAGGAAGCTAATCTCTTTCTCATTAAACCCAATTGAAAGGAAAAGAGTTGCGACTACTACTGACAAACCAACCGTCACCCAGAAAATAGTCTCTGATCTTAATCCCCGGTAAGACTCTAGAAGAAGTGTTAAGAATGGTTTCATGCTTGAGGGGTTTTTGGAGGTTTCGTTGAATTAGCTGGCAGCGGGGGCGGGGAAGACGTGCCACCCACCAGCCCAATAAAGAGATCTTCGAGTGACTGACTTTTTAAACTAAGGTCGGTGACCACAAGGCCTTCTTTACGGATCCGATCAATGACAGGTTGGGCATCAAGAGCATTGGTCGAAGGCAATCTCACACTCCCACTTTCAACCTCTAGACCTCCATCCAAAAACTTTGAAACACTTTCCGCCGAAAGCTGACCTTCGAAACCAACGACATAACCAGTTTTCTCGGTGCGCAATTCATCAAGCTTCCCCTCACCTAAAATTTCGCCTTTTGTCATGATCGCCACCCGGTCAACAATCGGTTCCAACTCTGAAAGAATATGCGTATTGATAAAAATGGTCCGTCCTTCATCTCGAAGTTCACGAACGAGGCTTCGGAATTTTTTCCGTCCCGCGGGATCAACTCCATCGGTAGGCTCATCTAGAAAGATGATTTTCGGGTTACTTACGAGGGCCTGCGCAACACCAATCCTCTGCTTCATCCCCTTGGAGTAGCTCTTAATTTTCCGATGCTGCGAATCTGTCATCGAAACTTTTTTCAAAAGCATATCCGTCCTCTCTTTAGTCAAGGCCGAGGGTACATTCTGAAGGCCCGCAGCAAATTCGATGACCTGTCGCCCGGTAAGGTAGGGCGGAAACTGAGTGTGTTCCGGAAGCAGGCCCACCTGCTGAAGAGTCTTACGATCCCCAATCGGCTTCCCCAACATCGTGCCATTACCTCCAGATCGCCGAATCAAGGTGGTTAAGATTTTCACCATTGTACTTTTACCAGCACCATTGGGCCCCAAAAGCCCATAAACACAACCTTGGGGCACTCGCAGATCGATCCCTTTCAGCGCTTCAATACCGCCCCGATAAGTTTTACGAATTCCTGATAGTTCCAAAACATAGTCGCTCATGATTGTTCGTCTGTTAAGTTAAGACGTTTGATCTTAACATCTTTTTTTATGGAAACCCGTTACAATATTCTCTTCGTTTGTATGGGAAACATCTGCCGTTCACCAGCTGGTGAAAACATCTTTCGGCACGTGGTCGAAGATGCCGGGCTTTCCGACCATATCCACTGTGATTCCGCGGGCACCATTGGAATCCACTCAGGCAACAACCCCGATACTCGTATGTCGAAAACACTTCGTCGCCGTGGCTACAAAGTCACCGGGTGTGCCCGCCAATTCTCCCTGCAGGATTTTGGAATTTTCGATCTCATTCTCGTTATGGATGATGAAAACCATCGAAATATTTTAAAGCTGGCCGACACCGAAGAAAAACGGGCTAAGTTACAAAATTTTACGAACTTCTGTTTACATCACCATCATCATGAAGTCCCAGATCCATATTACGGGGGCGATGCTGGCTTTCAATTAGTTACAGACCTAATCGAAGATGGCTCAAAAGGTCTCATCGAACACCTTAAGAAGGAACTCGATCTTACTTAGCGATGCTTCAGCATTGCACGGATCCGGGTATCAAGTTCTTCCAATCTTGGCGTCGACACTCCGGCCGCTTTAGCACGGCGCAAGGGTTCCCCCCAGATTGCCTCAACCTCAACAGGGTATCCATTCACGAAATCAATCATGCTGGAAGGCCGATAATCTTTCATCGGGTAAGTTCGCTCAATTTGAAATTCTACGAATTCATCTTCAATCTCGAAACCCAAGGACGCAGCGGATCTTGTAACCTCAAACATTAGTTCTCGCACGCGAGCTTTACCACCGGTTTGTGCGAGGAGCTCTCCCGTATCAATACCTCCCTCCGTGATACAAAGACCATTGAAAGGAATATTCCAAACTAGCTTACGCCCCTGAGCTTCGGCAAAATTCTCGGCCATCTCGCAGACCACATTAGCATCTTGAAAAATAGCAACCAATTCACGAAGACGATCGGTCACACCTGGAACAGCCTCACCCATCGCGATCATCCCGCCACCAGTATGACGAATCAGCCCAGCTTCTATCCGATTAATGCAGACAAAACACATGACGCCAAGGACTCGATTAATGCCGAAGAGCTCTCCCAGTGCTTCAGTATTTCCGAGACCATTTTGCAAAGTCACAATGACAGTCTTTTTATGAAGCATAGGCCGAATCACTTCCTCAAAGGAATGATTCGAGGTCGCCTTCCAAGCTACGATAACAACGTCGACGAATCCGATTTCTTCGGGCGTTGTGGCACAATTTACTTCAGGCAATTGAAAATCGCCATCGATACTCTCAACAACGAGCCCTTTTTTGTTCACGACGTGGTAGTCCGAACGCAGTAAAAATCTCACATTATTTCCGGCGGCAGCTAGCCTTCCACCATAGTAACTGCCAACTGCTCCCGCCCCGACAATTGCGAAACTTCTCATCTTCCCAATTCGCGAGCCACTCTAGCTGCGGTTGCGATGGTGTTACGGTGAATTTTAGCGGTGTATTCTGGCTGTCGGTTATAGCCCCCGCCATAAAGAATCGCCACTGGAATCCGATTACCCATGAAAGCACGCAGAATAACTTCGTCTCGCCGAATAAAGTCTTTCAAATCTAGCAGCATTTGCCCCATTCGGTCGTTACGGTGATTATCAGCTCCAGCAATCCAAATAACTAGATCCGGAGAAAAAACATCCAGCGCGGCAGCGAGAGTATTAAAAAGTTGCTTGAGATACATTTCTCCTTCGACATAGCGGACGGTCTCGACATCCATCGAGCCATTGATCTTACTGCTTGGCGAAAGCTTCCCGACGTGGATCGAATAGGTGAACACATTCGGATCATCCGCCAAAATACTGTTAGTCCCATTTCCCTGATGGGCATCGGTATCAACAACCATAACCTTGATTCCAGGGCGATAGACCTGCAGATCCCGAATCGCAATAGCGACGTCATTGAAAACACAATATCCCTCACCACGGTTCTGGAACGAATGGTGGGTTCCTCCAGCGAGAACAGCTGCCACTCCATCCTGAAGAGCGGCATGACAAGCCTGACGGGTCGCTTCCACTTCAGTCGCGCTCCGATGATAAAGCTTCGGGGTCACGGGAAATCCGAGAAGTATCTGCTCTTTCCGGTCCAACTGCCCGTAGTAAATTTTGGAGAGGTAGTCATGATCGTGAACCCTCCTCAAAACATGGCTATCAGCCTCATTCACTTCGATAATATCTTCTCCTTTCACGATACCACTACCCACTAGCATGTCCTTGGAGACCTCGAACTTGTCCATCGGGAAAGGGTGTCCGTTGGGCAATTCGAGGAAAAATTCAGAAGAGTAAAAGCAGCGCATTTCGTTCTGGGGCTACTTTCACGCGACTAGGCCCCGCCTGCAAGCACAGACCACGATTGACTCATCACTGAAAATATATGGAAATCCGCCAGCTCTCCCAAGGTGACGATCAAATTATTCATTACTTCAAGTTTATTGGCTTTTCCGCTCTTAGGGCAGAACGGACCAAAGATCACAGTGGTGCCTGCGCCAAAAAACCCCTTCAAACTCCAAAAAACCACCTCATACCCTTGGAGAAAATCGATTACGGCGACTGTATTTTGGATCGGGGAAAAGCCGACGCAAAATAACCCGACCCCCAACAACAAGTCCTCGTGGGATGTCAACTGGCAGAAAAACTATGGAGGTTTTGACAACCCTGACCCAAAGGCCCGTCTCGGATACCTTCCCCGCGGCTTAAATCCGGGGCAAAACCCTTTTTACGTCGCCCTCCCTTACAACGACTGCCTGAACCATCGCATGCACAAACCGGAAGCTGCACGCGTGATCCCTTGGTGGAATCGGCTCAATCGTAAACCTGGAGAATCCGCCTGCAAAGGCCGTTGGGTTCAAATTTATTGCGCCAAAACCCGAAGAGTCTGTTACGCGCAGTGGGAAGATTGCGGCCCCTTCGTGACTGACGATTGGCAATATGTTTTCGGTAACAAACGCCCCAAAAACAGAAACAACCAAGGTGCAGGAATCGACCTATCCCCCGCTGTCAGAGACTACCTTGGCATAGGGAATAAGGCCATCGTACACTGGCGCTTCATCGAATATACCAGAATTCCAAAAACTGGCCCTTGGACGAGGTATGGGAAAAACAATCCCTTCGTCAATCCTGCGGTCGACGATTCTCTCAAAGAGAGAGATCGTTACATGAAATATCTCCTGCAAAGATCGAAGAGGACGCCCAATAATTAGCGCTAGAAAATCTCCTTCCTAAGCCTCACCAGAATCGCTCGACCAATACCTAGCCTGCCCCTGAGCTAACTAAACCACACGAACTCCCCTTTGACATTTCCAAATACAGGCCACTATAAACACGTGAAAGTTCAAGTTTCCTCTATCCTTCTGGCCTCCACCCTTTTTACAAACGCCAGAATTGACCCTGAGCCAGAAAATCGCTCACCGATGACGGCAATGCCCGGACGTTTCGGAGTCCTTTTCGGAGGGGCTTCAGAGAAAAGCGGAACCAGCAACTTCAACTGGGAGCAACTCACCCTTCAAGGTGGATTCGGTTTAAGAAAAGAGCTTAACGACGAGCTCAAACTCTTTTACGGAATAAACTACCGCTTTACTCGTATCGATGAAGGCGGTTTCTCCTCCGGAGCAGATTTATCTCATTTGCACGACCTCATCGTCCCCTTCTCGTTCATCTACGATTCCTCAAACTCTCCTTGGTCTTTCTTTGCCCAGATCTCCGGTCAGCTCGCAACCGATTTCAGTGCTATCACCAGCGATGATTTCGATTACTCGGCCCGCCTTGGCGCACAATACAAATTCTCCAACACCTTTTCGCTTAACTTCGGAGCCGCACGAGTGCGGAATTTTGGCGATGCCATGGTTCTTCCAGCTCTTGGTTGCACGTGGCAACCCGCCAAAGACTGCTCCTTGACCCTTCTCGGCCCCCGAATCACGCTTTCCCACCAAATCAGCGATCACCTTATCATTCGCGGTGGCGGATTCCCAACCGGGGGGCTCTGGAATATCGAGGATGATAATGGAAACTCAGTTGATTACGGATTTGCCAGCTACAATGCCGGGGTTGGCATCGATTTTAAATTAAGGCGCGGAATTTGGCTCACCGCTTGGGCTGGAGCAAACTTCGCTAACCAATTACGCGCCGAGAAAAACGGTGATACCCTTTTCGAAGAGGACCTTGATAAGGGCCTCTTCAGCTACCTAGGCATCAACCTTTACGAGTGGTAAGCACCTCCCTCTAAAATAAGAAAAGGACGGCTCCAAAGAACCGCCCTTTTCACACACACAATCGACAATGAGAGCAGAGCAACAAACAGAACCCTGCCCTACCTCAACTCCATATGCAGCTCGCATGCCAGTTCTTCTTTAATTATAAACCTGCTGGTAATGAATTTCATTCCAGCTCACAACTCCACCAGTTCATGACGCTTCCCCTTAAAATGAAGACCATTTTAATTGCTCTTACCCTAATCGTTCCGGCTTACGCTCAAGGCCCGGGGGTTTCCATTTTCGAACAATCTCGTAATGGGATACGCGCCGAAGAAACAAGAATTAGAAAACAAGCTGAGAAACTCTTCCAAGACGGAAAACTGCTTGGCCTTGAGGCTATTGGGGAACTCATCAAGTCTCCTGCCCCAATTAAGCTAGAGCTTCCTGTTGCCCACAATAAAACACTCACGCCCACTCAGGTTGCCGAGCGCGCTAAGGCGAGCGGATACCGAGTTGGCTGGGCTTACCTTTGCAACAACTGCGACAATTGGCATATCAATCTCGCCGGAGGATATGCCCTTACCGACGATGGAGTTCTAGGCACCTGCTCTCACGTCATTAATATGGATAATAAAAAAATGCGTAAAGGAGGACTCATCGCGGTTGACCATTCAGGGAAGGTTTACCCGGTCACCTCGATTCTCGCAAATGACAAAAAAATTGATGGCGCCCTCATCAAGATCGACACCAAAACGACCCATCTTCCACTCAACGACCAGATTGCCCCTGGAGATTCTGCCTTTTGCCTGAGTCGCCCACTCAAACAGGGACAATACTTTTCTCAAGGCATGGTGAACCGTTTTTACTGGAACAATGACAAGCGTGGAGACGATCCAAATTCTATTAAAGCTCTTGGTGCACTGAAACTCAATGTCAGCAGCCGCTGGGCCCCTGGATCAAGCGGTTCCGCCGTCCTAGACGCTTTTGGTAATGCTATCGGCCACGTCGCTACCATCAGCACGATGGACAATGGAGGCTCCCGCAAGGATAACGAAAAAGGAAATATTCTCATCACTCTGCATTCCGCCACTCCAGCACGCGCCATGATGGCTCTTGCCCGGCTTTCTGAAGACCAAGACTAAAAGGCGCACATGCCAACCCCACTTGTCATCACCCAAGACGATCCGGCTGGAATTGGTCCAGAATTGGTGCTTAAACTACTCGCTAACCCACCCTGCCCAAATCTCAAAGTCATCGGTTGTGGCAATCACCTGTCGCAAATCGCCTCCCAACTGCAGATTCCCTTTGCAGACGATCATCTGATTGATCTACCCCTTCCCGAATCCATCAAAATCGGTGAAATCTCACCTGTGGCCGGAGAACATTCCTTCGCCTGCCTCGAGGCTGCCGTCGAAGGAGCTATGGACGGGGCTTTTAGCGGAGTCATCACCAACCCAATCCACAAGGAAGCATGGTATCGCGCAGGAAAATTTTATCCCGGCCACACCGAATACCTCGTCGAAAAAACCTCTTCACCTGACCACGCTATGATGCTCACCTCAGATGAAATCACGTGTTCTCTTGTCACCACCCATGTCTCTCTTGCCAGCGTTCCGGAACTTCTTGAAGAAAAGCGGATGCTTGAAGTCATCACTCTCACTCATAAGGCAATAAGTACGATTAAGGGACACCCTGCGCGCCTCGCCATGCCAGGACTAAACCCCCATGCCGGAGAGGGAGGACTTTTTGGCAGCGAGGAAATTGAATTCATCATTCCTGTTCTTGAGAAAGCTCGCTCAAGGGGCATCGATATTATCGGCCCACTCTCTCCCGACACCGCCTTTCTTCCGGCCATCAGACAAAACATTGACGCCTATATTTGCCTCTATCACGACCAAGGCCTCATCCCACTCAAAACCCTTGCTTTTGACCTAGGCGTGAATGTCACCCTGGGCCTCCCAATCGTTCGTACCTCTGTCGATCACGGCACCGCTTTTGATATTGCTGGAAAAGGAATCGCCTCTGTCAGCTCGCTTATTGAAGCTACAAAGCTCGCCCAAAAACTTACCGCGTCATAACGTCGTGACAATCTGACCCCAACTGCGTCATTTTGTGATTAATAGTTGTTTCAAGAACAACGACTAAAAGATCTTTTGCCCTTAGTTAAAGGATTCGAAATGATTTTAGAGAAATTGGTCTACGTCCTGCCAGGAGGGGTAGATGTAAACAAAAAACTCAATACCAAATCAATGAATCTGACCCGCTATAATCCAAATCGCTTCTTCGGAAATATCGATGATTTCCTCAATCAAACTCTCCGAAGTTTCAGCCCATCACCCATTACCCCCGCCCCTGGAGCTTACAGCTACGAGGAAAAGGATTCCTATCGGCTTCGGCTAAATCTCACTGGCTTTGCTCGTGAAGAAATCGCCATCTCTCTTAAAAATCGGATGCTGACCATCATCGCAAAAAGTGAGCGTGAAGATGCTTTTTTCTCCAGCTTCGAGCGCGCATACAACCTACCCAAAAATATCAACCCAAACGGCATCAACGCCAAACTTGAAAACGGCATTCTCGATCTCAGTTTTAAAAAACTCACCACACAAGAACCAAGCGTTCGTAAAATCAAAATTTGCTAATTTTAAAAATTAAAAGAATAAGATCATGAATATACAAATCCCAACCGAACGACCAAATTTCAAAACTCGCGCCCACAAAGGGGGCTTCGACCTCGACATCTCCCTCCCCGGCGTCAAAAAAAAGGACATTGAGGTGAATCTTGCTAGGCGGCTCCTTACGATAAACGGAAATCGCAGGGAGCTTGAAGGCAACTTTGAAAGACGTGAGCAGGAAGCTCTCCGCTTCGAGCTCAAAGTCGAAATCCATGAAGACGTCGATGACGAAAAGATCCAAGTCACCCATCGCAATGGCATCCTCACCCTCTCACTCCAAAGGCGACAAGAGCTCGCTCCACGGAAAATCGACATCTTAGCCAACTAAATTCCTTAAGAGCATATTAAAGGTAATAGGGCCCCCGAAAGGAGGCTCCATCTTTCATCTCGCAGCTAGAGATTCCCGCTGTCCCCCTATTTGCAATCCGATTTTTGATTCTGCATTTGTCCATTCGCTCATTCCCAGCCACTTTCTCCGCATGAAACTCACCTCATGGAACGTCAACGGGATACGTGCCATTCTTAAAAAGAACTTTACCGACTTCGTCCTTGAGCACGCTCCAGACATCCTTTGCCTGCAGGAAACCAAAGCCCGTTCCGAACAAGTCGAACTCCCACTGGATTTAGCTGGCTACAAAACCTACTGGAACTCCGCTGAAAAACCCGGCTACTCTGGCACCGCTATCTTTACCAAAACCGAACCACTCTCAGTTCGCCTCGGTATCGGCTCGGAAAAAAGCGCCGAGGGCGACAAGGAAGGTCGCGTCATCACCCTAGAATATCCCAGCTTTTTCCTCGTCACCGTTTACACTCCAAACGCAAAGAACGAACTTGCTCGCCTCCCTTACCGGATGGAGTGGGATATCGCCTTCCGCGAATACCTTCAGGGTCTCGAAGCCGAAGGAAAACCCGTCATAGCCTGCGGAGATCTAAACGTTGCGCACCAAGAAATCGATCTTGCCCGCCCCAAAACTAATCGTAAAAGCGCTGGATTTTCCGACGAAGAACGGGCCGGTTTCACAGAACTGGTCAATGCTGGGTTCATTGACAGCTTCCGCTACTTCCACCCAGATCAAACCGACACCTACTCTTGGTGGAGCTACCGTGGAGGTGCGCGTGCCAACAACGTCGGGTGGCGTATCGACTACTGGATCACATCTCAATCCCTCGCCCCTAAACTCAAATCCGCCTCAATCAACGATGACGTTCTCGGCTCAGACCACTGCCCCGTAACTCTTAGCATAGAGATCTAATCTGCTCTCCGTAACCACAACGCTAAATCAGACGCTAACCATATCCGCCACTCCATGTGTCCTAGTGAAAAAGCTCAGCTCTACCTTCCCAAGGAATACAAACCAAACCGAAAAGCGGAGCTTTTCCCTACCTCATTTTCGCTAGAAACTCGACGTTACCATCGGTCCCAGTGATCGACGAAGTGATAACCCCGCACCATTCTCGGCCTAGCTCTTCGATAATGAAAGTTCGGATCTTATCAACAGATTTTTGATGGAGTTCCGGCTCTCTTACGATCCCACCTTTCCCCACTTCTTCTCTTGAAAGTTCAAACTGAGGTTTGATGAGAGGAATAATAAAACCACCTTCTTCAAGAATGGAAAAGGCGGCGGGCAACACCTTTGTGAGGGAAATGAACGACAAATCCATCACGACTAAATTCACCTTCTCCCCAATGTCTTCGACCTTGAGATTACGGGCGTTGAAACGCTCCTTTGAAAAAACACGTTCATCACTTCGCAACTTCCATACCAATTGGTTGGTCCCCACATCAATCGCATGAACACGCGCTGCACCTTTTTGGAGCAGGCAATCGGTAAAACCTCCCGTAGAGGCTCCTAGATCGGCACAGACCCAACCCGTAGGATCGATCCCAAATTCGCACAAGGCCCCTTCGATTTTGAAGCCCCCGCGACCGACATACCTTGGTTTTTCCTTAACCGACAAATCCGCATCTTCAGCGAGCTTTGTACTTGGTTTAGCGACACGCTCAGTTCCAGTCATGACTTCGCCGGCCATAATCAACCGTTTCGCCTGCTCACGGGAATCACACAGTCCCCGCGATACCAAAAGCGCATCTACCCTTTGCTTAGCCATCAGTTTTCTACTTCGGCTTCATTGAGAGCATTAATAAATTCCCGCAGAAGCCCAAAATCGCGACGGCGATGGCGCAGGATAATTCTTGGCAAGTCGGCCAACTCAGGTTCGCTCTGTTCCTCCTTTAAGGCAGATCCCTGCTCGATCTTGCCTGACTTAACTATTAGCGAAAACCGTTGATTTAGATCTTCCAAAGCGGCCTCCGATAGCGCGGTTTGCAAACGCACGACCAGACGGTCACCGACATATCGGTAGGAATGAAAGTTGGTATAGAATCCAGTAATCTCACGAATTGCTTCCTCAACATCATCCGTGACTTTAAAAAGTGAGAAATCAGATTCAGAAATTAAACCCAATCTCAAAAGGTGCTCTTCCACAAATTGCTTCCATGCCTTCCAATAGGTCCCGCCAGGAGCATCAAGACAAACAATGGGGTAAAGCTTCGCCTTACCAGTTTGAATCAAGGTTAAGGCTTCTAGGACCTCATCCTGAGTTCCGAGTCCGCCCGGCATCCCAACTCCGGCATCTGCTTCCTTCACGAAGGCCAACTTTCGGGTAAAAAAGTAATTATAGTCGATAAGCTTTGGATCTCCATAAATGAACTCGTTTGCAGAAGCTTCAAAAGGAAGCGAGATATTGAGCCCAAAGCTATGCTCGGCAGTCGCCCCTTCATTACCGGCCGCCATAATTCCCGGCCCCGCGCCAGTAATTGTCATAAAACCTTCCTCAACCATCCGACGAGAAAACTCAACCGCGGTTTGATACTCCCTCTCCTCTGGCTTTGTACGGGCCGAGCCAAAGAGTGCAACCTTACGATTCCCCCGGAAAGGGCCGAAGATTTCACTCGATTTCTTCATTTCCTTAAGAGCGCGGTTCGCCAATTTAAAGTCAGCCTGATTAGAAGTGCCCCGAGCCATTCCTACGGCCGTGGAAATCATCTCGGCCAGCAAGCAAAAGTCATCTACTCCCTCCACTGATTTGGCAAGATCCAGAATCCGTGAATCGAGTTCTTTACTCCCAGTGGAATCAATAAAATTACAAGCTTGGTCGGGAACCATCCCGGCAGTGAGGTCGCGATACAGCGGCGGCTGCCTGCTACGCTTTTTGGACATAATGATTAATCTGGACCGAATCGCTCAATCTGACAAACCTCCACTCTTGAATTTTTCAAAAAACCTTAAACACTCCGCCCGTGGCTACCACTAACACAGACGACCTCCGCATTGACCGTATCGACCCGCTTATCTCGCCGGCTGTTCTTTCCTACCAACTTCCACTCAGCGAATCAGCAGCCCAGCTTGTTTCTTCCGCCCGTCAGGGAGCCGAAGCAATCCTGAAAGGTGAGGACGACCGACTACTTGTCGTAGTGGGCCCCTGTTCGATTCACGACACTTCGGCAGCCCTTGAATACGCCATGCGTCTAAAGGAAGCTGCTGCTCTCTATCAAAAAGACCTTCATATCATCATGCGTGTCTATTTTGAGAAACCCCGAACGACCGTCGGCTGGAAAGGACTCATCAATGATCCTAACTTAAACGATTCATTCGACATAAACCGGGGTTTACGCACGGCCCGTGAACTACTCCTTCAACTCGCCGAAATGGGAGTTCCTGCTGGCACCGAGTTTCTTGATGCGATCTCTCCCCAGTATGTCGCCGACCTAATTGCTTGGGGAGCTATCGGAGCGCGCACTACCGAATCTCAAGTCCACCGTGAACTCGCCTCAGGCCTTTCAATGCCGGTTGGTTTTAAAAACGGGACTGGCGGCTCAATCCAAATCGCACTTGACGCCATCGGAGCTTCCTCGAAGCCTCACCACTTTCTCTCTGTCACCAAGCAAGGCGTCTCAGCAATCGTCACCACCACCGGAAACGATGCTTGCCACCTCATCCTCCGCGGAGGCAAGAGCGGCCAAAATTACACCCGCGATGAAATCGATCCAGTTAGCTCCAAACTCCGCGAGATCGATCTCCCCGAGCAACTGATGGTCGATTGTTCCCATGGTAATTCAAACAAAGACTACCGAAACCAACCTCGAGTGGCCGCAGATCTTTGCGCACAAATGGCAAACGGAGCCAAAGACATTGCTGCCGTTATGATCGAATCCAACATCGTAGAAGGAAACCAGAAAATCTCCGACGATATGGTCTATGGACAATCGGTCACCGATGCCTGTATTAACTGGCAAACCACCGAGGAGGTTCTCGAAGCTTTCGCTAAAGCGGTCCAAGCCCGCCGTTCGAAGAATGACTAAGGACACCGTCATCTCCAACCTGCTCCGGCAGATGGAGGAAAAAATCGCAATCACTAGATCAGCCTTCACTGAGACCAGCGAAAACGCGAACGGTGACGAGACCAAGCCAGAGGGAAAATACGACACGCGCGCCATCGAGGCAGCTTACCTTGCCGAAGCACAAGCCGCGCAATTAGTGATCGCTGAGGAATCTCTCGCCACCCTCAAGAGGTTCGCGCCCAGCCCCTTCGAAATGACAGAGGTGATCGGGTCCGGAGCCCTAGTCGAAGTCGATCAGGAGGGCGAAATTTGTTTCTATCTCCTCGCGCCAACCGGAGGCGGACTCATGACGGAATACCTCGGCTGTGACGTCACGGTGGTCACTCCAGATTCACGACTTTATCAGGGACTCATTGGAAAAAAGATGGGGGATGAATTAGAAAAAACCGCACTCATCATCACAGGAGTCGAGTAATACCCTAAATCACTCGTTTCCCCCGGTGTTTTTCAACTTGGCAAGATAGGGCTGAGTTCCTATCAGCTGCCTGTGCACTTTGATCAAATCTTTGATCTTATGAGAAACTTTAACCTTCGATGCAGAATCTTGCTGATTCTCTTTTTAGTAATCCTTCCGGCCTCCGCCGCGAAGGTCAGCTGGCAAATTAAAGAGTATCGTAACCACAAGTATGTTCCTCTTTCACAGGTCAAAGATTTTTACAGCCTGACCAGCATGACCAAGTCGGGAAGCAACATTATCCTGAAGAACTCCGACGTAGAGCTCAAATTCCGAGCGGGAGGTCAGGAAGTCCTGATGAACAACGTGAAATTTATTTTCAGCCACGCTGTGATCTCTCTTGGTTCTTACCATATTTCAGTCATGGACCTCAAGAAGGTGATTGATCCAGTCCTTCGGCCTTTCAAAATTAAGGCAGCGAAAGGTTTTGACACCGTAATCATCGATCCCGGACACGGTGGGAAAGATCCTGGTGCCGTCAATTCGCTGGGGACCGAGGCCGGTTACAATCTGAAGATTGCCAAACTTCTACAAGATAACCTCAAGAAACGTGGCTTCAAAGTTGTCATGACTCGTAGCACCGACGTTTTCCTAACCCTTCAGGAACGAGTCAAACGTGCCAATCTCTACAGGGACGCAATTTTTATAAGTATTCACTTCAATTCCGTAGGCTCACGTGCTCGCTCACAGGCGCGCGGAATTGAAACCTTCACTCTTTCTCCAGTCGGGGTTGCCCACTATGGGCGTGGAGCGCAAGCTTCGGATAATATCGAACGAATGGGAAATGCCCAAGACTCTGCAAATATCGCTCTCGCAACCGCTGTCCACTGGAGCAGTATCCAGCTTCTCGCCCGAGCTAAACTAGAAGTCCCCGATCGCGGGATTCGTCGGGCCCGTTACAGTGTTCTAACCGGTGTCAAACACCCTGCTATCCTCTTCGAAGGAGGCTTCATGAGCCACCCTAAGGAGAAATACTTAATTAACAACCCAACCTATCAACGCACTCTCGCTAAATCGATGTGCGAAGCCATCGTCTTCTACCGGAAGGCCACAATGCAGAAGATTGGGACCACGAAGCGCTAATCGGCTTCACGCTCAAGGTTGAAAAAGAAAGGGGCCGATCAACCCCTTTTTTATTTATCCGATTCCGTCGGGGACTACGATTCACCCGACAGCTTATTTTATGAATGCTACACACACTTTTATTGCAATCATCGTTGCCACCGCTGGATCGCTCGTCAGCGAAGGATCGATCATCATTAACGAATTCATGGCGGGAAATGACACCACAGCTGCTCCCAATTCTGTCCCAGGACGTTTCGATGATTGGATTGAGCTTTATAATACAGGCGTCATCGCACAAGATATGGGAGGATGGCGTTTGACCAACAACCCGAATGGTTCCAATGCATGGATTTTTCCAGCCGAAACGATTGTCCCAGCGAACGGCTACCTGATTGTCTTCGCATCCGGTGACAATACTCCCGACACCAAACGCAATCTTCATACTAATTTTAAACTAGCAAAGAGCGGAGAATACCTTGCCCTAATGGCGCCCGATGAGTCAATAAGCTCAGAATTTGGACCAGCGGGCAGTTCGTATCCTAATCAATCGGATGATATTTCGTATGGAGTTCATCCAGTCACTGATAGGATCGTCTTCTTCGAAAACCCAACTCCGGGCGCGAAAAATGACGCAGACGGCATCGCACGTGTTGCTCCACTCGAGATTTCTCCGACTCGTGGCCTTTATCAAAGCGCCCAGCAAATCTCCCTCTCAACTACAACTCCTAGTGCCACTATTTACTATACCACCGATGGATCATCTCCGCTGACGGATACCGGTAATCCCAGTGCTAACGCAACCGCTTATACAAGCCCCATTCGCATAAGTAAAACCACGGTCATCCGTTCAGCGGCAACCGCAAATAACTTTGCGCCCAGCCCTCGTGAAGCCCACACCTACCTCCTTCTTGATATCGATAATGCCAGGGCAAACGGAACTGATTCCAATGGGCTCAACAATCCGATTCTCCAGCAAACCCGTCCCCCGGGCTATGGCACGTTCCCATCGGGAGATTACAACATGGATACGCGAATCACTCGCTCAACCGCACCCTCGCCAGGCCACAACGGACTCACAATCGCACAAGCAATGCTGCAAGGTTTCAAGGAGACACCTTCCATCTCTATCTCAATGCCTGCTACGGACTTCGTAAATCTCTACGCCAATTCCACGTCACAAGGACTAGAGCGATCCTGTTCCGCTGAATTTATTCCAGCTGAAAACGATTCACGACCTGCCTTCCAAGAACACTGCGGGCTCAAGGTTCAAGGTGGAGCCAGCCGTAATCCAAGCTCATCCCCTAAGCACTCACTTTCCTTCCGCTTTCGCACGGAATATGGCGCCGGTCGCCTTGGACAAGTTCTTTTCCCCGAAGTAGATGTCGACAACTTCAATTCTATCGCTCTGCGCGCAGGCTATAACAATTCTTGGATTCATCGGGATTCTGGACAACGGAACCGGGGCTCTATGATTCGAGACCAATGGATGCGTGAAAGCCTTCGCGATATGGGCAACCAAGATGCTGGTGCCGGATTCCTGGCTCACTTATTCGTGAACGGACTTTACTGGGGGCTCCACAATGTTGCCGAACGACAAGATAACGCACATTATGCCAACTACGATGGAGGCGACAGTGATCTCATTGACGCTCGGAACGGGGGAACCTTTGTCGAAGGAAACTCCACTGCTTGGAATGCCATGCGCTCGGTCGTCAACACTCGCAACTGGAAGAACATTCAACAAGTTCTCGACGTCGACAACTATATCGACTTCCAGATCATCCAAATTTTCGGAGGAAACCAAGATCTAAAATTTGACGGGAACTGGCGTGCTGCCGGAGGCGGCCCATATTCTACTCCAACCGAAATGCGCCCATGGAAGCTCTATTCTTGGGACGGGGAACGGGTTCTCGAGAACCCCTCTTCTAACTCAAATCCGCGTGATATTGTTCGTATTCAATCAAGCCTGCAAGCAATCCCAGAATATCGCCAACGCTTTGCTGACCGCGCACACATGCATCTTACCGGAGATGGAGCTCTTACGCCTGAAAAAACAAGGGCTCGTTGGGAAAAATATGCAGCAACCATCGACAAGGCGGTCATTGCCGAAGCCGCCCGCTGGGGCGACCACCGCCGCTCCACGGCATACGATCGTGACGAATGGTTAACGGAACAAAATCGGCTCTACAATTCCTACTTCCCGGTTCGAACAAACAACGTCATTAGGCAACTCGAAAACTCTAATTTATACCCTGCATTAGAGTCTCCTAATTTTGCCATCAACGGACAAACATCCGGAGGCGGATTTGCAGGAGGCAACAATCAACTAACTCTCAACGGAGAGACTGGAACCATCTACTACACCCTTGACGGAACAGATCCTCTCCGCTCAGACGGGACAATTTCTCCAAAAGCGATTCCAATTTTCTCCGGCGTGGCGACCGAATTAGTCTTTCCATTTGAGTCAGACCAATGGCGTTACCAAGCCTCCTCGGTTGCACTTTCCCCGAGCAATATTGTGAAAACAAATCCCGCTTCGGGATACAACTCAAACGATTGGAAACACCCTCAATTTGACGATGGTTCTTGGGAAGAAGGGCAAGGTTTGATCGGAGGACGTACCGCCACTTCAATCAATGCCGCTCGCGCAAACACAATTCTAGATATTGGATCTTTCGGGGGCGGCTACCCCGCCGTCTACTTCCGTAAAAGTTTCGAGGTGATTGATGCTGCCGATGTGACCTCACTCACTTTCTCAACAATCATGGACGATGGACTGATTGTTTATCTCAATGGGAAAGAAATGTTCCGAGAAAATATGAAAGCTGGAACTGTAACCTACAACGATTTTGCAATCCGTAGTTCTAACGAAAACGAGAGTTTTGAAACCGAAGTTTCAATAGCTCCAGGCGACCTTCTCGAGGGAACAAACACCCTCTCGATTGAACTTCATAATTCTAGCGCCAACAGTAGCGACTTAGGAATCGATGTCGCCCTTTCTCTTTCACGCCCAGCCGGAAAGCCCATCATCAATCTTCCAGAATCAGCGCTTATCACGGCGCGTTTAAAACTGGAAGATGAATGGTCTGCCACCGTTTCCGGAACCTTTCTCTTGGAACAACCAGCAGACGCTTCAAACCTCGTGATTAGTGAGATTAACTACCACCCGCGGGAAGCCACCCTCCTCGAGAAACGTGACGCTGCGCCCCTCGATCTAGAAAACAAGGATCTCTTTGAATTTATCGAACTCACCAACAACGGGACAACCGCAATTAATCTTGCCGATCTCTCCTTTACGGAAGGAATCTCACTTTCGCTCTCCCCCTTCCCAATTGCTCCTGGCGAACGGGCACTCGTTGTGCGGGATCAAATCGCTTTTCTGGAGCGATATGGTCAGGATCTTTCCAGCCTGATCGCGGGAACTTTTGTTGGCGCCCTTGATAACAACGGTGAAATCCTCACCCTCCTCGATAGCGCGGGAAGCTTAATCAGCTCTTTTCGCTTCGATGATTCTGACTCCTGGCCAGCCCGCCCCGACGGTGACGGATCATCATTGGAGCTCCGTGACCTTACCGGCGACCTTTCTAATCCCGATAGCTGGGTTCCCAGCGTAGCCTTCCACGGTTCCCCGGGGGTTAACGGCCCCATTTCCGATCGAAGAGTGGTCATCAACGAAGTCAGATCAGCTGACCCCGGCTTGGACTTCATCGAACTTCACAACACCACTGCCTCCCCTCTCGAGATCGGAGGCTGGCTTCTTACCGACTCCAAGAGTATTTACCGCTCATACGAACTTCCCCAGAAAACACTTGGAGGACTCGGCTATTTTGTCATCGAGGAGAGCCAATATCATGCTCCCCCAGCAAATTCTATCACCAACTATACGGGAATCGCAGGATCCAGTCCAACCACTGTAAAAAGCAACGCTCACGGATTATCCACCGGAGATCTTATCACGATTGATGGATACAATGGCTTTTCCAAATTTAATGATAGCTTCGAAGTGATCGTCATTGATCAAAACAGCTTTATGATCGAGGCCACATTCCTCGATAACACTGCCATCAAAGGAAATTGGCAAACCGGCCGCCCCTTTGGCCTCAATAGCGGAGGAAAGGGCGAAGACCTCTGGCTCGTTGAAACCAACAGCTCCGGTCAACCAATAAGCTTTGTCGACCAAGTTGAATTCGCAGCGGCAGCTCCTGGAACCACCCTCGGACGTTGGCCTGATGGTCTAGGGGCTGATACGCTCTTCACGATGACAGCTCGCACACCCGAGGCTCCAAATAGTGGGCCGGCCCTCGGGCCAGTTTTCATCTCGGAAATTCATTACGCTCCAACCGGTTCCGATTCGCACGAATTTGTCGAACTCACTAACACCGGAGATACCGCGGTCTCGCTTGAATTCTGGAAACTCAGGGGTGGACTCGATTTTAACTTCAATTCTTCTCACCGCATCGCCGCAGGCGCATCAATCGTCATTGTCACTTTTGATCCTCAAATTAATATCGCCCAAACTATTAATTTCCGAGACACCTTTAAAATCACGCCCTCAGTCACCCTAATCGGACCTGCAACCGACGGGCCGTTCAATAATTCGAACGGGAGAGTGCGACTGCAAAAAGGCCTCGACGACGATGGCTCCGATCAGGTTACAACCGATGACGTTCACTATCAATCAACTCTTCCTTGGCCGGATGCTACTGGAGGCTCCTCGCTGACGCGCAATGGAGCAATTGACTACGGAAATTTCTCGAGCTCTTGGAATGCCGCAAACCCCACACCTGGAAAAATTCTTGAAACCGAAAGCTACCAAAACTGGGCCTCAAAGAATGGTGTTGGTATCGAAGACCTAGATCCAGACGGCGATGCCCTCTCAAACCTTCTCGAATTTTCGCTTGGTACTGATCCGAATTCTCATAATGAGCTCGCTTCCCTCGTCCAGATCGCCCCTGATGGAACGGTCAGCTTCACCAGACAGATCGATCACAGTGGAGTAACTCTTGAGTTCCAGACGTCTACCGACCTCAAGACGTGGTCAACGAGAGAAACTCTCGTTAGCGCATTATCAGGATCGATCCAAACGAGGCAATTCAACTTAAACCTATCGGACACTAACAAGATGTTCTGGCGTCTTCGGGCTCTTGCATTCTAGCAGAGTTTAAGCCGACCTACTAAAAAAACTTGTGGGCCACTTCCCCTCCTTCTCGACTGTTTAAGCCTGCTTATTTTCCACTTCAAATGACGAAGGATTAAAGGATTCCTGGGCCGTCGAAATCTCTCTAGCGAGGAGGTTAAGTAAAGCCACTCTTGCCAGATATGCATCCATGGTTTCAACTTCCCAGCATAACACTATGAAATTTGGAATCATTGGAGCTGGAATGATCGGACATTTCCACGCCAAAGCAATTACCGCCATGACCGGGGGCACTCTCCACTCGGTTTTTGATCTTCGACAGGAAGCGGCAGATAAACTCGCTCACGAATATGGAGCTAGAGCTTTTTCCGACATCGCGGAATTCCTTGCTGAACCCGAACTGGAAATCGTGACCGTCGGCACCCCTAGCGGTGCTCATCTTGACCCGACCTTGGCAGCACTCAAGGCGGGGAAACACGCCATCGTCGAAAAGCCACTTGAGATTACCATCCCCCGAATTGACGAGTTGATGTCGGCCGCCGAAGAAAACAGCAAAACCCTTGCCGCAGTCCTAAATCGACGATTCCACCCCGGAATGGACGCCTTCAAAAAAGCAGCCGACGAAGGCCGCTTCGGGACCCTCGCCTCGGCTTCAGCGTATATTAAGTGGCATCGTGACCAAGCTTACTACGATTCCGCCGGATGGCGCGGAACTTGGGCCCTCGACGGAGGCGGAGCCCTTATGAACCAATCCATTCATACGGTCGACGCTCTCATCTACCTCGCCGGTTCCGTTAAAAGCGTTCAAGCTACAACAGTTTGCCTTGCTCATGAGCGGATCGAAGTCGAGGACCACTGCGTCGCCATTATTGAATTCGAGAATGGCGCGCGCGGAGTCATCGAAGCCTCAACCTGTACTTGGTCAAAGGATGGGCACCCTGCCCGGGTCCAACTCGCTGGAACCGACGGATCAGCCTTCCTTGCCGACGAGGCCTTTGAAATTTGGGACTTCCGCGAAGAGAAGCCTGAGGATGCCGAAATTAAAAGCACCCTTATGAAAGGACAGGAAGCCGGCCTTGGCGCAAATGATCCCACCGCCATCAACTTCTATCAGCACCAACGAAACTTCGAAGAAGTAGTCGCAGCCATTAACGAAGGCCGGCAGCCATCAACTTCAGCAACCGAAGCCCGAAAATCAGTTGAAGTCATTACCGCTATCTATGAGAGCGCTCAAAATGATGGAAAGAAAATCTTCCTTTAGCTAATCGTTCATAGCTGTTGCCAAACCTAAGTTCTGACGCTTCAACATCAATCGGAGCTCCAAAAAAATCTCCCTTCCCCCAAGATTCATCACGAGCTTAGACCAAGATCGTTTTTTATTCCCATGAGAGTGCTCATTCTAATTGTTTGTTCTTTAAGTATCTTACAGGCGCAGACTCAGCCTTCTCCCTCTGATCCTCAGGCAACTGAAGAAGTCAAAATTTTGCTAAAGCGTCTGCACGATCAGGCAGGAAAGGGAATCATGATCGGGCACCAAGATGCCACGGCTTATGGGGTGGGCTGGAGATCTGAAACTGGCAGAAGCGATATCAAGGAAGTTTGTGGGGATTATCCGGCAGTTTATGGCTGGGACCTTGGAGACATTCATCTTGATCACAATCTCGACGGTGTTTCCTTCACTGAAATGAAACGCCTAATTCGTGAGGCGGATGCCCGTGGTGGTATCAATACGATTTCAATGCACCTCGATCATCCGGTAAGCGGGCGCAATGCTTGGGATAACACAAAGGTGGTTGGCCAAGTTATCCCAGGAGGAACCGCCTCTAAGAAATTTCTAGCAACCTTAGATTTGATCGCTGCGTTTTTGGGCGATTTAAAGCGTGAAGATGGCAGCTGCATTCCTGTAATCCTGCGACCCTTTCATGAACACAGTGAACGATGGCCTTGGTGGGGCCGGAGCCACTGTGAAGATGGCGAATTTATAGCTCTATGGCGTATGACTGTGAATCACCTGCGGCTCACAAGACACCTTCACCATATTCTTTATGCCATCTCTCCTCAAGATATTGTCGATGAAGAAGACTACATGGAAGGCTATCCCGGTGATGATTACGTCGATATCTTTGGGCTCGATTATTACAAAATCTGGAAGCAGCGCGACGTGCGGCAAATGGGTAAAGTTCTTTCGATGGTCGCACAACTCGCTGAGTCCCATGGTAAAATTTCTGCTTTAACAGAAACTGGAATTGACAAAGTCCCTATTGCTAATTGGTGGACTGAGCGCCTCCTGCCAGCGCTCAACCACGACGAATGGTCTCGGAAAACAGCTTGGGTATTGTTGTGGCGTAACAAATCGCGTGGACATCATTTTGGCCCGCACAGCGGACATCCGAGCGCCCCTGATTTTACGAGATTTTATGATAGTGAACTTACGATCTTTGAAGCGCAGACCGCAATGCAGGAAGTTAAGGCGGCACAAGAAATCCTGATCAAAGATCAACATTGCCTGTCAAACGTTGCCAAGGTCGTGCAACGAGGAAAGGTCCTTTACCATAGGGCCGTAAATTCCAATTTCCCCGGGGATCGCCCCATCACGGATGAGACCTTATTTCCGATTTGGTCGATGACAAAACCGATCACCAGCGTTGCCGCGATGATTTTGCATGAGCGCGGTTCTTTTCGACTAGATGATCCGGTTTCTAAAGTAATCCCACAACTTTCTCAGCTGAAAGTTCAAGATAAGAAAGGCCTCACCAAACCCATTAAGAGAGAGGTTACCTTCCGGGATCTTTTGCGACACACTTCGGGGATTTATGGTTACGACGGATCCTTTCATGAGGAGGGCACATGGAAAGAGATCATAGAACTGAAAGACCTTGCTGAAATGATTGATCTTCTGGTCAAACAACCCCTTAAGCATCATCCCGGAGAGCGTTATACCTACGGCATGAGCACTGCTATCCTTGGGAGAGCAATCGAAATAATATCCGGGCAGGACTTCGCATCTTTCCTAGAAAAAGAGATCTTTCAGCCTTTAGGTATGGGAAACACCAGCTTTCATCTCAATGATAAAGATCGAGAAGAACGCTTTCAGCCGCTATTCGTTAAAAAGAAAGGGAATTTTCGTCGAGGAACCAAAGGAGAGGATGAATTATATTATCAGCCCGGAAGTGCTTTGGCTTTAGGGGGTGAAGGTTTGATTTCAAATCTTCGCGATTATGGCCAATTTTGCCAGATGTTGGTCGACCGAGGGCGGACTCGTGATGGCAAAACAATCATCTCTGAAGAGACGCTGTCACTTATGCTAAGCGACCAGATGGGAGAAATTCCCGGTTATGGTGGAGAGCGTTCTGCTAATCATTTGGGTTTAGGGTTTTATGTCCTAGAAAACCCTGAACTAGGTGGCGATGGAGCGCCCCGAGGTATTTATGGGTGGAGTGGGTATCACACCACCCACTTTTGGATTGATCCAGTCAACGAACTCTACGCCATTTTTTTGACCCGTTTATATCCCACACCGGGCGAAAGTTTACAGATTTTCAGGAAAGCGGTTTATCAAGGTTTCGGGCAATAACTCCCACTTTTGATCTCAAAGGGGCTAACCGTAATGGACCATTGGCATTTCGACACGAGGAGCATGAACCTCCTCGGCGAACGCTACGCGGAGGAGAGGCACAAGGCGCAAACAAATGCCAATGGAAGCCAAAGTTGGGGCGAATAATCGCCTCTCTTGCGGTTCCCTACTTGCTGTTCAAAGCGATTCAACTTTTACTTATCAAGAATCTCAGGAGTTGCTTGATCTGCCTTTTCTGTATCCTTCTGGTGACTCCAGCCCAACTCTAGCTTTAAAGTGACACAGGAGACGTTGACAAAACACGAAGCAATAATCGGCAGCAAAAGAACAATCTTCATCATTGGTAGGCAACTCGTAGAAAGCTCCTCCTACAAGCTTTAATTTCATCATTCAAGACCCCAAAAAAACGTGTCGAAGTTACCCTAGACACGTTTGGAAGCATTGGAAACCTCGCTGGTGGCAAGGCCAGCGTTACTTGTGCGAGTGATTCGAATCGTCTTTGCAACACTCGCCGCCCTCGCCACAGCAAGAGGCAGTCTTAGTGCAGCTACAGCTGGAGAAAAGGGCTAAGCTGGCGCACGTCATGATAATAGATATAATTTTCATACTCGCCTGAGGAAAACAAACCACCGCAGGCCCTGACAAGAGCAATCTTCTAAATCACCATTTTTTTAGTGACCGGAGGGCCAGCCAACCCAGATTTGTCAGCAAGCAAAACAATCGAGAGCGATTTGATTCTAACGAGAGCCAAGAGCGTCAGCTGGCTGACCACCTCATGTTTTTGATTATTGCTGTCCCTTTACCTGAATCCGGTAAAACCGCTCGGCAGAGATAGCGTTAACTGGACTAGCGGATCTAAATTTCATGGTGGCTGTCCCATCACCGTTATGATTAGTCGCGACGTGAGTCATTTCCTTTTCGTTCGTCCAACTCACCAAGTCACTACTCCCTTGTAGTGAATACTGAAGCCCGACAGCCGCAAGATTGATCCTGAATGACACTGCAAAGAAGTCGTCCAATCCATTACTCGCTTCTCTCTCTAAACTCAAAGAAGGTAACGACCCACCAGATCTGTCGTCAGAGCCAAGCGCATATTCAAGAAATGCATTAAACCCGTCTCCGTCTTCATCTGCGGAAGCAATCCCAGTGAAGGGAACTGAATCATCCCCACCTGGATTACCATTGAGATCAACACTCGCACGCCAGCTTGTTGGCTGACTGTGATCTGGATTTGACGTGGCGTCGCTTAAAACGAGTGAAAAACCTGAACCATCGGCAGCTGCCTCCGGCCAAGGAAATTCGATACCGTAGGTAAAGTCGCGAATCGAGAAGCCGCCTGCGTCCAATAATACAATTTGTTCTCCCTCGTTTCTTAGAGACCCATCAAATTCGCCTGCAATATTTGCAGATCCATGGCGCAGTTCAAAACCAGCTCGGTTACTCACTAGGAGGACACGCTCTCCAGGAGCGAGAATACGAGCTCTCAACGGAAGAGCGTCGTCAAAGCCGGCAAAGTCGACACCATCAGAAAATGTGACTCCCTCCAAATTGATGGCCTGATTAGGATCTATATTTAGGAGCTCAATGAATTCGAAATCTCCTCGACTATCGAACCCGGCACTCGTTTCCCCGGAGGAAGGGGAAGCTGGACGATAATGAATTTCTGAAATAACTAGATTCTCAACAGACGCGGGGACTGCACTCACTACGAAACCGGCTTGGCTTAGAGGGCTCCACTTAAACCCATCAAAGCTTCGGGCACGAACATCAACAGATTTATCCAACTCAATTGCAGAAGAGTAGACGAGTGCGTTCGCGCTGACCGCATCACCTCCTCCTCGGCTCGCGGATAGCAGACATGACCAAAGGGCGTCGTTACTCCCTCGCCCTCGATTGAGTCCTTGGATCGCCAGAATGTTTTGACCTACCTTTAAAAGATTCCCTCTCCCTGATATCGTATAAGGAACATATTCGATTGCTTCGTCATCATCGTGAGAACCTTCAGCAATTGAATCCCAAGCGAGAGTAGCAGGGGCATTAGAGTCCTTGGCGACTTCAGTGCCATTTATGAAGGCGACGAAGCTGTCATCGTAGCGCATCTTTAAGGTAAGGCTCTCCAACGAATCGAGTTCAGCTTGTGATGATATCGTAAAGGGGATTCGGATATAACAGCTTCCATTTTTTGAAGCCATCTGACTTTCGATATCCAAATTAAAGTAATCATCATAAAGGTTACTTGAACTTTTTTCGTAGCCGACCCCTTGATTCCCAGAAACCCAACTGGCAAAGTTTGGAGGAGAAGTAATATCAGTCCACTCCGCGAGTGATAAATTGCTACCTCCATTAGCAAGAGAAGGGACGAGCACTTGGCACGGGGCATTTTCCTCAACAAGTGCGATCGACGGACTTTTTCCGAGGCGGGGATCAGAACCATCTAAGGTATAGTAAATCTTCGCACCCGGCCAACCATTTGGATCACCCATTGCGAGGTCGAACCCTGATTGAACCTCTCCTCCATAATTATTGAAGACAGGTGGTCGCGCGTTTCCGTTGCTACCACGAGATTGGGTTTCCATCCAATCAAGCCTCGTCGTAAGCCAGTTTTTCATCCAATCAACTTCAGCTTGGTGAGTCCGCCGAGAAGCGAAACCGTCGGCATTCGGCCAGAGATATCTTCCCAGAGTATTCCACTCTTCAAAATTTCTAGTCACAGCATTCGGGGTTCCCCGACTACCATCAAGTTCGGTATCGTGCCGATCAATCATACTCATCATGTTACTGGTTGAGAGTAAGCTCCGGCGTAAAAACCAAAACCGATCCCAGTAAGCCAAGGTGAATTCTTTGTCCGTAAAGAGGGTGTCATACCAGTAATAATCACTCCCCCCAACTTGGGGGTAGTACCATCCGCGGGGGTTCTGCCCGTTAAGATAGTTAGCGTTGCCAAGTCCTAAATTAAAATCCCAAACAGGAAGGGCGCGAATTTTCCCATTCCGTGATTTTGAAAAATAGGTACTAATTCGGTAGCCATCGATATCCTTGAAAGCTTCCGTGTAGAGGTGCGAGTCAATGAAACTTAGGCGGTCGATGTAAGCTTGATATCCCTCGTCAGGATCATCGAAAGAATCGCCATGGAGAGCAGTTTCCATTTGGTTCACATAGTTGCGAATATAAGAAAACTGAGCGCTATTTGGACGCTCGGGTTCATGCATATCGAGCGGAACTCTCTCGATTGAAGTACTCCACGCTCTACTGTATGGCCCTTTGTCTTTCTTAAAGATATATCCGCCAGTGATCAGCTTTGGATCTACCGTTAAATCACCAAGCCGTTCGATATCGACCCTTCCTTTCCCTCGTTTGATTTTCTCCATTAAAACGTAGACCCCACGATAATCATTGAGTGTCACTGTTCCACGGTTTCGGTTCATGAAGACTTCAACATACTGGGTTCTAACCCCACCAAAGCTACCACCGGTCGTTCGGGCGGTCTCATAGACAATCGCATTACGCATAAGGGTCTTGTCAGAATAAGGAGCGTAGAGAATCCAGTCAGAATCGGCTGCCATCCCTAAAACTGAGACTTTCTTATCCTCGTCTTCATTATTCCATGTCTCCCATGCATATTGTTTTTTTGGGAATCCTGCGGAAGATTGCCCACGAATGTGCATTCCTCCTCTTCCTGTAAAATTCGGCTCAGGGTCATTGATCCGGGCGAGTCCAGTAAGCTCGTCGCGGTCGATTACCACTGTGTAAACAGGTTGGAAATTTCGACCGGAGCTATCGATATTAACCCCATTTGTATCGACCACCACGATAGGAAGGTTAGAAGTGAAATTTCTAATATTTGAAGCTAACTCGAGAAAAGTGCGGCTTTTCACATCACCTGGCAGTCGACCCGCTTCATAGACTCGTGCTCGGATTGTCGTGGTGTCTGTAATATTAAAACGAGATGCGTAAACGCGCGATGTTGTGTTCGGAACTGAGCCGTCAGTCGTATATCTAACCACCGCGGTAGGCGAAGATGGAGGGAGAATCACCAAGGTAGCAGAGCCTGAAAAGGCTCCACCGGCACGGTCAAATTTGACACTCTCAGCAGGTGGCCCATCAGCTTGCAAGCCAGAATTGATTGCCTCGGGAGTTGGGTTTTCCAAATAACCAACGGAACGGTTATTACCAAGCGCTCCGTAGGAAATATCCTGGACCTGCTCCAGATAGTTAAACTCCGAAACTACCGTTATCCCATCAGGTGCAATAAGAGCAAGGTATCCACCCTCTTTCGAAAGATTAAAGTTAGTGTGAAGCGAGGAATCAGGAGAACTCCGATCTTTCCCCGAGGCAAAGATGACAAAGTGATCAAAAGGTGACATGATCACCCTCGGAAGCCGCCAGAGAGTCTTTTGAGCGGGGTCATTGGTGAGATAATATCCGCTAAGGTTTTGATTTTGATCCTGCCCATTGTAGAGCTCAATCCAATCGGGATTATCGAGATCTTCATCTTCAAGACTATCCTCGTTGTTGGCAACAAATTCGTTGATGACTAAGCCAATCGGAGCTGGCGGCTCGGCAACTTCGAAATTCAAAGAAACATTATCGATATCCAGATCCATAGACGCTCCTCCAGTTCGCCCAGCGATCTGCACCCGAAATTCTTCGAGCGATACATTCTGAAGAGCATACTGGTTGTAGACAACCTGAGGATTTCCCTGCAATCCCCGCTCTGGAAAAATCGAGACATCGACGAATACGCCTCCGGTATCATTTCGATTCATCTTAATCTCTAGAGACCCCCACTGAGAGGGTTGGAGATCATAGCTGGCATCACCACTTTCCACCCCATTGTAGTTGATAGTGGCATTGGTCCCATTAAAAGTCCGGAATCCTACACCAATTGAGTTCGTGTATTGTCCTCTTTCTTCCTCATCACGCAGGCCGTCGGAGCCCCCCCTGACTGCCCCTGACTCGCCATGAGTAGAAGCATCTAGGAATGCCACGCTCCAACCATCAGCTTCGATATCAGATGCCCTGAAATCCATTGAAAATTGGGCATCAGACCACCCCCTCGTATTTTCAGAGACGGGAAACGACACGTAATTTCCTTGGCTTCCAACCCCGGCATCCAACAGGTGGTAATATCCATTCCTCACAGATCCTTCATCGCCCTCCCGGAATGACGCGGCGTCATACGCCCCTCCCCCGTTAAAATCTGTTAAGATGGCAGCTTTTGAAAAAAGACTAAAGAAAAGCCAGAGAAGGAAGAAGAAATTGGAACGATTAGACAACATGATAAATTAGGTTCTACAACGATACACTAAAAGCGTGATCCAAGAGGAAAATGTGTCAAATAAAATTAGATCTTGATTCCAACCGATGAGGGATTCATGGCCTTTGCTCGAGGAAGTGCCGAATCCAGTCTAACATTGTGAAAATTTTTCACCTCCTTCCTCGCAGGTGATTAGAACACCAATCTCCGGCATCCTGCCTTGCCTTAAAGGCACTGGACTTCACCGATCTCAATGCTCCAAGCCCCGACCATCTATGTCAGTCCTCGAGGTGTGAGCAAAATCATGAACTTGGACGCAAGGCATCTCGCCATTATCGGAAAGAGCTGAAAGAGATCAACCCAGACTTTTGAAGGACCCAATAACCCCAAGGGTCCGGACCTCTCTAAATCACAGCAAATATTTCTCTCACTCGTATTAAAAATGAGGCGGAAGGCGTTAACCCCTAGTAGACATGAGTCTAGAAAAACCACCTAAACCCTATTTTTAAAGATGGGACAAAAAAACATTAACGCCCCGGTCTGCGCCCACCACCACGAGCGGCACTTTCAATCACCTCAGCTTGAGCCTCTTCCGAGAGCCCACTATTGGGAAGCCAAGCTTTCGCTGCCTCAGCATCGGTTTGCACCCATGAACGGCCAACTGATTGTAGTGTTTCATTACGAGTCCCCTCATCAGAAATCGAAGCAGCCCACTCAGCCGCCACAACAGGATCTTCTCGATCAAGGGTCCGGGCAAACGAGCTTACGGCAGCGTCACGGCTCGCTGACTCTTCCATCGTTGTTAAATACTGTCCGGCAGCCTCTGCATCTTGCCGTGTCCATTGCTCAATCGACTGTCGCATTGCACTTGCTTGCGTGGCCTCAGGGAGCTCTTCAGCCCAACTGACAGCTGCTGCTGGATCTTTACGAGAGAGCTCTTCTGAAACTTCACGAACAGCACGTTCAGCATATTCTTGATCGGCATGAGACTTTACCCATTCAGCGGCAGCTGCGGGGTCACTCTGAGCAAAATTTTCTGCGACTCGATCGAAAGCCGAAGATTTAATACTGCCGTCCGGAAGAGATTCAGCCCAAGCTGTCGCCTGTGGCATTCCTTGCTGCATCTGAGCACGCGCAATTGCTTCCATCTGGCGATCAGTTGCATAGCCTCTCCAGCGGTCCTCTCCCCCGTCTCCACCCTCTGCCCGTCGAGCCTCATCCATTTCCAAAACAAACTCTGTTGCCAACTGAGGGTCGACCGAAGCCATCCCGCTCACAACTCCTTGAACCAACATTCCTTTTTCAAACCCAGCTTCAAGACCTTCTAAATGAGCCCGTGCCGCAGTTGGATCAGAGCTTGCCCATCCCTTCATCGCAGAAATTGAAGCAAACCCCCGTCGGCGGCCATCGCCACCAAGCTCTTCAACTGCCGCGAGGGCCGCTTCCCCATCAAGCTTTCCCCAGGCCTCCAGAAAAAACGCCATTTGCTCGCCATTCTCACCACCATTTTTTCGCTTTTCTAGCAATGCCTCGAAAACCTCTCGTGCGTTCTCTGCCTTCAATGTGAGAAGAAGATCTGCAAACAACTTATTGGCTACCAGAGCATCCGTCTCCCGTTGGTATTGTGCCAATGTTACTCCCTGTGATAAGCCATTAGTCTTGGCACTTTGAGAGCCCCCTTTTTTTCCACCTTCAGATGAAGAAGATCTCACCTGACTAGAACGATTTTGACTAGAACGATTCTTGCCACCTCCGTCAGATATCTTTGCTTCAGAACCGTTCGGTTCATCATTCCTTCCGAGGTAAAAGGCACCTACAGCAACGAAAACCCATACAACATTGAGAATGATAATTTTATTCATGATAGCTTTTCTAACAAGGTTTAAACCAACAACATTCACACAAGTTGTATGTAAATGTCATTTAATTTCGAAGGATATAACGAAAGCCCAACGATTTTATTGTTCCAACAAAAAAATGAAGCTCTTTTGATATCCCTCCCCAAGCTTATTCTCACCTCTTATGCCGAAACTCTCCTAACAACTGACAACCTAGCCATTCAGAAATCGCTAATTGACGGCACTCATTTGTAAGGAGTAAACTATCCACTGCTCTTACAAGAAACATCCCGATGCGCCACAAACAAACAACCTTTTTATTAGCGATCTCCATAGCGATTTCGACTCCTCTCTCCGCACAAGAAATCGATACTGACGGAGACGGAATTATAGACGGAGCCGAAACAAACACCGGAACTTATATCGATGCCAACGATACTGGCACAGATCCTCTTAATCCAGATACGGATGGAGACGGCTTCAATGACGGGCTTGAGGCTCTTTTAAGCACATCGGACCCTACGAAACCCGCATCCAAACCTCTCAGGACGGGGCTCTTAGATATTTTAGCCTATTGGGATTTTAATGAGGCATCAGAACCAACCCAAACAAATGACCTAATTAAAGGATTCGAAGGCACTTTAATGGGGACCACTTCTTACACTGCTGATGGTGGAGGACGGAGTGGCGCAGCCGGGGACAAAGCGATTGATATGGGCAGCATTGAGAAAAATGGAACTGGCATCACAGTGGAAGCAGGAGGAATTTTCAATATCGCTGCACGACAAGACCAGTTCGCAATTTCCTTCTGGCAGAATCTGAGTGCCGTAACCGCCAGCTCATCTTTCCGAGCCCTCTCGCCAAGCACTACTGGAAATCAAAGAGGAATCGGCGTTCATGCAACCTGGGTTAATAATAATGTCTACTTCGATACGGCAGGATGCTGTGATCTAGTATCACAAAGAATCAATGGGGATGGCTCAAGCATCACGACTCTTGGGCAATGGAGGCACATCGTCTTCCAGAAAAATGGAACCCTAAAAGAAGTCTGGGTTGATGGTCTTCTTATCCTATCAGGTAACAATACTAACGTTCTTCCTTTAGACTTCAGTCAACTTCTCATTGGAACCGATAATGAAGGCGGAAATATCAGCGGTCAAATTGATGATTTTGCTGTTTTTGCAGATAGTTTGAGCTCGGACGAAATCGCTAAATTAGCGGCAGGAAACGACCCTCGCTCCCTGGTCCCCGCCAATGATGATTCCGATTTCGATGGGATTCCCGACGCCTATGAAACAGCAAACGGCCTCAATCCAGCTGTCAATGATGCCAATGAAGATCTCGATAATGACGGCATGTCGAATATCAATGAATTCATAGCGGGGACTAATCCAGATAATGATGACTCCGATAACGATGGTTTAAAAGATGGGGTCGAGAGTGGCACTGGAATCTTTGTTGATCTAAATAATACCGGAACTAATCCACTTAATAACGATAGTGATAATGACTCACTCCTTGATGGTATTGAGAATCCAAATCTTCCGTTCCGTGATTCCAACCAGCCGGGAACCGATCCTAACTCAACTGACAGCGACAATGATGGCTACAGTGATTCAAGCGAGTTGCAGTTTAATACAGATCCAACTTCAGCCCAAAGTATTCCAGAAACTCAGGAACTCCTCGTTTACTATGACTTCAATGGACAAGCTGCCGACCAAATGGGAAATGCTCCTGACGCCTCACTTCTTGTTGATGCCACGATTACTACTGAAGGCCAAGGCGCCTCAGGAACCGTAGGAGATGAAGCCCTTGACCTCGCCTTCCCTAGCGATGGCTCTATGGCAATGGTAGAAATCGGACAACACTTCGAAAAAATTAATACCACCAATGCCGTCGCTGTAAGTTTTTGGCAATTTAACACGGGGGCAACTCAGAGTAGCGCTTTCTGGTTGGTCTCTCCAAATGCCACAAATAACACACGAGGTTTCCAAGCACACACCCCATGGAGCAATGGGACAGTTTACGTTGATGTTGCAGGATGTTGTGACCCGGGCCGCCTCACAGTGGGTGGCGTTGTGATTGAAAATCAGTGGCAACACTTCGTCTTTCAGCGGACAATTTCTGGAAACCTCGAAATCTGGATCGACGGTATCAAAGTTGCTGAAAAACTAAATGTTCCCGATCTTCTGCCGCTCGACGGTAGCTTCACGATCGGCGGTGAGCCCAATACCACAAATAGCCTGTCGGGTCGCATCGACGACCTAGCTGTTTACTCTGACGCTCTCAAAGAGGAGCAAATCACGGCTCTAGTAGGCGGAGTAACTCCAATTGAATTGTTTGGGGGTGGGTCCACCAAACTTGCAATCACTGCGATTTCTTATGAATCAGATACTGATCAGGCCTCTCTGACTTGGAACTCACGAAGCAAAGCTAACTACTCCATCGACATCTCAGAAACTCTTGGATTTGATGAATGGGAAGAAGTGATTGATGACATCCCCAGTCAGGGCGACACCACCACTGTGCAACTCCCAGCACTCGCACAAAGAAACAAACTTTTCTTCAGAGTAAGGGAAGTCCAATAGTTTCATTTTTTAACCTTCGAATCAAATATGGCTCGAAGATTTAAGGATCAAGAGAAACTATGACAACCGCAGCTTCTTCAGCGGCCGTCTCCTCAAAAATCCCACTCAATAATCTAATTGAGCAGACTTATCTTCAACTAGCCACAATGGTCCACGCTGAAGGGGGATTAAAAAAAGAGAAAAGGCTCATGATCAAATGGGGGAATCAAAACGATGTTTCCAAGGAACGTATGAGAGAACTCTTTGATGAAGCGAAAAAAGGTGAAATACAAACGTTCCCCTACCAAACGAGAGGACCTAGAATTATTGATGATGATGGCGCTAGTGGATGGAGAACTATCCGCTGGTGAATGGAATCTTCTGGTAAAATTCCCCGAAAGAATGGGACTCTCGGTTTTAGGTCTTCGTAATATTATTAGAGGAATCAAATCTGATGAACTGATAACCTTATAGCCTCGAGCAGCCCTTCTCTTTCTCAGTCACTCTTTTACAAATGCAGATTTTATGTATCACTCACTCACATGAAATTTCCGCAATTTGAAACATCAGATCGTGCTTCCAAATTTGCTTCCGCTCTTATCGCTTTGTCGGCACTCGCGTCGCCAGCAGCTTCAGCGGGTAACCATGCTAAAGAAATAGCATCGCCCTATAACATTCTCTTTATCGCGATTGATGACTTGAACGATTGGGTGGGAACCCTAGGCGGCCATCCGCAGGCAGTCACACCCAACATGGACAAACTAGCCGAACGCGGTTTATTATTTACCAATGCGCACTGCAGCGCACCTGGATGTAACGCATCACGAACTAGCCTACTAATGGGGCTCCGACCATCCACCACTGGCATCTACCAAAATGCTCACGACTGGCGGACAACGTCGCTCGTCGACTCGGCCGTGCATCTTCCACAACACTTCAAAAACCAAGGCTACAAAACACTGGGCGCAGGCAAGCTCTTCCATGCACACACTTTTTTTGACCCAAAGTATCTTTCTGGCTTTAGTGACGCCAAAGCTTGGGACGCTTACTTCCCCTCATTGACGCAGCAAATGCCAGCCGAAGCGGTGCCCGAAAAATGGCCTGTTAACAGCAGCAAAGAGTTCTATGGAGGGCATTTCGATTGGGCTCCACTACAAATCAAAACCTCGGAAATGGCTGATGCGAAAGTTGTCGCGTGGGCCAAAAAACAACTCGGCAAAACCCATGACAAACCGCTATTCCTTTCAGTTGGTATCTACCGCCCTCACGTTCCTTGGTATGCACCACAAAAATACTTTGAACGCTTCCCCATAGAATCGATTCAATTGCCCAAACACCTTGATCGGGACATTGAAGACTTACCAAAAGCGGCTCGAAAAATGACCAAGAATAAATGGCACCAATGGATAGTCGCTAACAATCAGTGGAAAGGAGCTGTTCAAGGATACCTTGCATCTCTTTCTTTCGCAGATGACATGGTCGGAGAGCTTCTAACCGCCTTAGATGAAGGACCACTTGCGGACAACACTATCGTCATTCTTTGGGGCGATCACGGATACCATCTTGGCGAAAAACAGCACTGGGAAAAATTTTCGTTGTGGGAAAATACAACGCATGTCCCACTTATGGTAGTATCTCCCAAACACACCCGACCAAAAACAAGATGTGACATGCCTGTCAGTCTTCTCGACCTCTTTCCAAGCTTGGTTGAAATCTGTGATCTAAAAGACCCACCACAAACCTTAGAAGGAAAGAGCTTCCTCAATCTCCTTAAAAATCCGGGATCGGAACCAGAAAGGGTTGCTATCACTACCCAGGGGAAAAATAACCACGCAGTTCGGTCGCGGCAACACCGCTACATCCGCTACGCCGATGGCAGCGAAGAGCTTTACGATCATAAAAACGATCCTCACGAATGGAAAAATCAAGCAACAGATAATCGGTATGCTGAAATCAAGAGACATTTAGCAAGTCTGATTCCCGCCTCGAATAAAGACCCTCTGCTCCCAGCCAAAAAGTCCGACACCAATTAAGCTAACTTTTTTAGTATTCCCCGATTCATCCTAACTCCTAAGCCTTTCCCTCTCCCCTAAGAGGAAAGCAATATACTGATGAAGAAAGTGACCTTCGCCACTTCCATTGGCCACTAGGCTCCGAAGTTAATTTTCTTTTTCTGCTGAAAGTGACCACATGAATTCTTTGCCGTCTATTGCTCTTGCCGCTATCTGGGGTAGGGAAAGCCGAAATGAATAAGCCCTTCTTTTTTTAAGAAAATCTTTTCCATATCTTTTCTTAGAAAAATCCGGAGAAATGACTCCTGCAGAAAAATTAAATTACTAAAGATAGCTAGGGTTCACGATCTTATCTTTCAAGTTGTTGGAGCGAATCAAGTGTATTAGTCTCCATACTTTATTGGGGCACGCCTCCTTTATTACTCGCCGAATCTACCCAACAACAGATTCCCACAGATTTATTTATCTCAGAATGGCTTTTAAAAAACATCAAATCACCCGCCGAGAAAGCTTCGCTAAGCTAGGATTTGGGCTCCCCGCTTTTTCATTGGGAGTTTCTGGGTGCGGTAGCGCAAAAACTCGACCGAAAGAGTTAAGCGTAGATTTCGTCGTAATTGGTGGCGGCCTAGGGGGATGCGCAGCGGCCTTATCAGCACTCCAATCCGGACTAACAGTCATTATGACCGAAGAGACTGACTGGGTTGGCGGGCAACTCACCTCCCAAGGTGTCCCCCCTGATGAACATCAGTGGATCGAAGAATTCGGATGTACACAAACATACCGCGATTTACGAAACGCAATTCGCAACCACTATAAAAAGAATTACCCACTCACTGCAGATGCCCGTGGCAATAAAACTCTGAACCCTGGCAGCGGCTCGGTTTCCCGTCTTTGTCATGCTCCCCGGGTAGCCCTAGCGTGTATTGAGGAAAAGTTGGCACCCTTCATCTCCACAGGCAAATTGACGCTCCTCAAACAAACGATTCCGGTAGCAGTCGAAGCCGATAATGATGAAGTTAAATCAGTCGAGGTGTTGAATCTTGAGAGCAATACCCACTTGATTTTGCGTGGCCGATTTTTTGCCGATGCCACAGAGTTAGGTGATCTTTTACCGCTAGCCAAATGCGAACACGTGGCAGGCACAGAAGGGAAAAGTGCCACTGGTGAGTTGCACATGCCAGAGAAAGCCTCGAGATCTAATCAACAGGCCTTCACCATGTGTTTCGCTATTGATCACAACGAAGGTGAAAACCATATCATCGATCAACCTCGTGAATATGAATTCTGGAAAAACTTCATACCCGAAATCACCCCACCTTGGCCGGGACGCCTCCTAAACTTCAACTACACCCATCCCTCTAGTGGCCGTTCTAAACGATTAGGCTTCAATCCAACCGGTCCGCACCAGACAGGTATTATCAACCTTTGGACCTATCGAAGAATTCTAGCTGCTAAAAATTTTCTACCTGAAAGCGGCTTAAAGGACATCAGCCTAATCAATTGGCCGCAGAACGATTATTTACTGGGAAATTTGGTCGATGTGACCCGCGAGGAACAAAAACACCACATAGCCCGAGCGAAACAATTAAGCCTTTCGCTGCTCTATTGGCTGCAAACAGAAGCTCCACGCGATGATGGTGGTCAAGGCTGGTCAGGTTTGCGTTTAAGGAATGACATCATGGGGACCAGTGACGGACTTGCTAAGTATCCCTACGTTCGAGAATCCCGCCGCATCAAAGCCCTGAAAACTATCTTAGAGCAGCATTGTGGCGTGAAAAACCGAATGCAAATTAAGGGCCTAAATGACGCCAAGGGACTGAGAGCTAAGAGTTATCCAGACTCAGTTGGGATTGGACATTATCAAATTGATCTGCACCCCAGCTCTGGAGGTGAAAACTACATCGATTTCGCAACCCTTCCATTTGAAATCCCTCTCGGCGCGCTCATCCCTCGCCGCCTCAAGAATCTCATTCCAGCGTCGAAAAATATCGGGACAACTCATCTAACCAACGGCTGCTACCGACTCCATCCAGTCGAATGGAATATCGGAGAAGTTGCCGGGATTCTTGTGAGTGAATCCATCGCCAAATCCACCGATCCTGAGCATTTCTATACAAATAAAAAACGACTTAACGAATTCCAAGACACCCTCATCAAGCGAGGGATTGAAATCCGGTGGCCAAAAACCTTTTAACAAAGTTTTAAGCGGTATTTATGCCTAATAAAAAGGTCTCCTTAACTATTTCTCAGGATTTTTTAGTCGTGAAACTTTTAATGGCAACCTTCGTTATCGGCGTCTTCTTCAATCTTTATCTCTTTGCTGTTCATCCACCATGGATGGAGCAAATACACTCGTTCTTTGAAAGCGATCGTCCTAAATACCTTAAAAGTAAGTGGCAAACAAAAGATGAGGTTTTTCGGTTTTTCCTAGCTATCAGTATCGCCAACGCGTGCATGTCCGCGCTCTTATGGTTTCTCGGTTACAAGGTCTGCAAATTCATGGTTAAACGGCCTCTCAAAAAAGCAGGGTTCGGATCTGCCGCGCTTGCTCGAGCCGGTTCTTGGGTATTCCTAATCCCTTTCTCGGGTCCTGCAGCCATTTTTGGACTCTTTATGTGCCTAGGGGCGGTCACATCAGGGAGAGCACAAGAGCACCCATGGGTCCTCTTAAATTTACTCAGCCCTATCGCAACAATAGGGGTCCTAATATTTTTATTCCCCCGAACAAAGGACGTCGAGAAGGCATTTGATCTCATAAGCCCTCCGGAGGAAGATCAATAAAGACACCCTCTTTATCTGCTGCTTTTCTTCTAATTTTTCATCGCACTTTGATAAGACAGAGCAACTTGGATTGATAAATCACCATCTGAAGGGCGATATGAAAAAGCCCTATTTCTTTGTGCTATTCGTACTCGTTCCCTGCCCTCCCGTAATTGGTGACCAGTGAGCCGCCCTAAATCTCCATCCCCCATTTTCTTTCGCGAACACTAAAGTGGCACGGGTCATATAGTGATCCACAGCAGGTCGCCCCTTCATTTTTTCAGCTCCTTCTGCGTAGAACATTGCCACCGCGACTTTTCCCGCCTTAACAGGAACTACGGTGATGTGCTTTGGTTGTATCGAATTACTTTCAATTGCCGGAAGATTCTTTTCGAGCTCAGGTGTCACATGATTAAGAAGGCCACCACTTGACCAAAACTGATACGAACCATTCTCTGAGTTGATTGGGCTCCAATGTTTATTATTATTCACCAAATCATACATCTTAAGAACGGTAGCCGTAACTTCTTCAATATCCTTATCCTCTTGGGAGGATCCATGATTTTCAGCCACCAGCACCAACTTTAATGCCTCTTTATCTTTATCTGAGCCAACATGAGTAATTGTTTTCCCTCCTGTTTTTCGGTCCCACTTAAAATTGGCCGAGTAGTTATACGTCTTTCCTTTAAGTGTTTCAGTATGCTCCCGTTTTTCCTCATTCGTTCCAAATTTCACAATATCAATGAGAGTTGAAAACGGCTCACCTTGGTCAAAACCTGAATAAGAAGAGAAAATCTTCTTCCTTTTGGAGTCGTAAGTTACAAACCCAGATCCAGTACTGAGAATTCTCCCATCTTTCGTCGTCCATTGGTGGGTTTCTAAGATCTTTGTATGGTCGCTACTCAGCTGACAAGTAATGGAGACATCGTAGGCCAACCCAACTGGGATGCCTGGAAAAAGATCAGTCGTTTTTGCACTCCCCGTCCAAGTGTTTAAGTCATTATTAGCCTGTCTAAAATTAACGTACTTTTGCCAAACCTTTCCACCAGATTCTGCAAAGCCATTCGCTCCAGTAATAATTGTTACCGCCGTAAATACATGGAAACCTTTTCTCCCAAACAACTTAAAAATATTCATCTCAATTGACTAAGCGTAAAAAAGAAAAAAAACATATCATCTAATTATGTTTTTTATTGTGAACGAAGTAGATCGCATAGACTCATTGAGACATTCCCTTCGTAGACGTCTCCAAACCCAATCCAATCTGGTCCCAAAGCGAAATCAAACCCCACCCCAGTAAAAGCAATAATCTAATCCTTATGATAAGTTCTTTTCTAAAAACCTTTCGACAAATCAAAGACACCAAAATTCTGAGGGCTTTAATTATTTCCACCATACTTACGCTCACCTCGATCATGCTAGCTCTCGTTCTAGGTGCGACACTGCTTGATTCGATTATGGATAATTTCTCAAACACGCTGGCGTCCTGGTTTGGGGAGGGAGAAGGATGGTTTCGGGGTGTAATCCAATTTATGGGAGGATCTACTATCTTAATTTTAAGCTACTTTTTATTTGCTGGAATTCATGGTGCCTTCGTGGGGATCTTCATCGATGATATCTTAGACGTAATTCATCAACGGTATTACCCTGATGTTCAGTGGAATAAGCCACCTCCATTTCTAACTTCATGCCTTTTCTCGGCTCGCATCTTTTTGATGACCATCTTCCTAAATATAATAGCCTCGCCTTTATTGCTAGTTGGTTGGTTTATTCCCCCGCTCGGCCTAGCTTTACAGATCTTTCTTAATGGCTATTTGCTAGGCAAAGAATATGGGCAACTTGTGGAACTCCGCTTTCCCAAGGGACACTCCCTTACACCAATACCAAAATATTTTTCTAACGGAAATATTGCCGCAATCATTTGGATTATCCCAATCGTTAATTTAATTGCCCCGATCCTTCTCGCCGGCTCAGTTCTTCATAGCCGGATGAACCTTAAAACCCAGTAAAGACTACCTCTCTACTCAAGGACCCGCGTTGACTCTCTTCCAGTAAAAGTAAATCCCAAGAGGTTAAATGTTTTTTCAAATACCGATTTCACCATCCGTGTGGATTAAAGCCCGTAGAGTGAAGATGATATGACACTTCGATTCCTAGATTGTAGATCACTTCAGATCAGCAGAAGAACGCATGCAGGCCAGCCTCAATCGGAGAAGTCGCTTGACTTCACACGACACATTGTAACCTTCAAAACCCTGCAGTAAACGTTACTGCTTCAACCATATTCGGATCTGCAGCATGATCGTGAAAAAATCAAAGCGCCTCATTGCCTTCCTTAAGACAACTGCGATCGGCGGACTTTTATTTTTGTTACCACTAATTGTGTTGGGTGCACTTGTTGGGCAAATTGCTCCGATCGTCGTGGCGGTTTCATCGTTCCTAAACAAATACGTTCCAGTAAAAACAGCCAGTGGGGTTGCTCTTCTCGTCGGACTATCCATCGCCATCATCCTATTGCTTTGCTTCGCCGCTGGGATGTTTGCGCGGTGGTCACTCGGGAGAAAAATCGCTATCGCTTTCGAGAAAAGACTCGCCCTCTTTTTCCCACGCTACTCAGTTCTCAAAGATCAGATGGCCGATACCATTGGGGGAGATGAGACAAAGCCACAAATGAAGCCCGTTCTCGTGACCTTCGATGAATATTACCGTATCGCCTTCGAGACAGAACGTGATGAAAAACAAGGCTTCGCCACGATCTACCTACCCGGTTCGCCTGATCCCTGGTCGGGCAAAGTAGTGATCCTAAAACTCGATCGTGTCACCCGTTTGGATGCAGACTTTGGCGATGCTGCTGCAAGCTGCGAACAAGTGGGCCGAGGATCGATTGCGACGATCGGCAAGCTAACTCTAAACTGTAGATAAACTAAAATATGAAAATAAAAACTGGATGTGTAGGCTTTCATATCACTTTCAGGGTTCCAAATGACGATGTAGCGCAGATGGAAACCTTTTTAGAAAAACACGAAAATTTTATGCGTGAGACACATCACATCGAAGGAACCGTGGAACCTGTCGTTCTTTGCTACGCAGTCATAAGAAGTCCTGAATTTAGCAACCCCCTCGAGCCCGATCTTGGAGAAACAGGACATACCCTCTATGGGATAACAGAAATATACAACGGTCCAGAAGGCGCTCAAATGCATATGCAATTAGGACAGCAGAGGAATGAATTATTTGGAGAGCTGATCAATCTAACTTCAAAATACTGTGTAGGCGGTATTTTGGGGGCTCCAGTGATGCGATCTATGTAAGCCCCATTAAAAATACGACCCTCCGTTTTATTTCAACACTCAATTGATTCATGCGATAGCTGAAAGAAGTGAGGGGGGTTACTTCCTCTAAACACTGCTCCATAATTGACAAAACAGAGACTCCAAATCTCTGGGAGGTTTTCCCGTAAGCGAGATAAGGGGTTTTTTGAATAAGCTTCCAACGCAATCCCCGCCATCTAAAGCGCACCACCTCACTGGGGGGAGTATCTACCGCCGCTCTCACCTAATACCGTGACAGATCTTTTGATCCTAATAGGGGTGCTACTCCCAAAACAATTTGTCGAATCTTATGGCGTAGAGCTCTGCATTGCCTTCGAGCTCAAACCGGACCGTGACGGGCGTCGCCACGTATTTGTCGAGCTTGAAGCCATCAGACCATTTGACGATCTCTCTGGCCTTGAAACCACCAGTGATCGGTTCGCTATTTTTGATTATTTTCCCGTTGGGATCGAGTAACGAGACGGTGATGCTACCGGAAGAGACGTTGCAACTGATTTTCATTTCGTCGCCGGCCAGACAAATCTTGTGGGGCAGGATATGCGCCTTGGCTTTGGGATCGACGAGTTTATAGCCGGTCTCGAGATTCTCGATCCGGTCATCGCTGATCTTAAAAAGCTTGGCATTTTTTACGGCCTTCACAAAAGGCGGCTTCTGCTGCATCCGATAGACATGCCTCGGAGGTAGGACAAACTCATCGGAATCAGGACCAATCCTTACCAAGTTCTTGCCGACCGGGGAGTCTTTAGCGAAGGCATACTTCCCGGCTTTTTTGTCGTCCGGTTGTAGCAGCCAAGCCATGTTGAATCGCGCTATCCCGCCTTCAATGGAGCGAACGTAAATGAATCCTTCACTAGGCGTCCCTTTTCTTCCCTGGGTGATCCACGAATAGTTACCGGGGCCTTCTTTGATCAAACGATTGACGGGCCATGTCTTACCACCATCGAAACTAGCCCATACGTTGACGTTTGCCCGATTCTGTTTCTCCGGCAAACTTGGATCGGGCGAACTGAATAGAAGAATATCGCAGTCGTCACGGTCGAGCCTCAGGAGCCCGGCTTTGCAGCCGTAAATATCAGGCGGCCCGTCAAACAACTCATCGTCTTCGTTAAGATCACGCCAGGTCTCTCCACTATCATCGCTATAGGCGATCCAGCGATTCCCCTTCCTCGCACTCGTTCGGGTATTAATGTATATTGTCCCATCGTTAAGCTCGACCAAACCGCATTCACCGGTTCCCTTCAAAGGAAAGGGTTCGCTTGAGTGCCATGTCTTTCCATGGTCGTCGCTGTAAACCGCGTTGGAATAAGAGTTTTGATCTCCACCCTGTTTGCGATAATCTGGCATTACATGAGAGGCGGCCAGAAGGCGCCCCTTATGCTGGCCGTGCTTAATGGTGATACCGGGGCCGTGCGCCGGGTTGGGGCTTGGAAAAAAACCTCTGGAGTCTTTATGCAAGACGATCTTTTCAAGTTTCCAAGTCTTGCCGTGATCCCGGCTCTTATACATGAACGGAACGGGATGGAGAGACGTCATGAAAACCATGATCTCGCCAGTATTCTCATCAACCACGCTAGTGCCTAGCGTAGCATAGGCAAAATGCTTATCATTACCCCACCCTTCCCCATCGTATGGCCCGATACCAAGGGATTTCCAATCCATTTCGATCGATTTACCGATCTGCTGGCGCTCCGACCAGGTCGCTCCCCCGTCTTCTGATCGCCTAAGAAAAATCTCATGGATATCTTTTCCTCCACCGCGACCAAACATCAGGACTGTGCCATCCATGGCGACTGAAAGGGTGCCATGTAGACCGAGACCACCTTTATCCCACTGCTCAAAAAACGGTTCAGAACTGCCGATGACCGAGAAAACATTTAGGCCAGCACGAGACTTGGTCGAGTCAGGCGTCTCCTCAGCCCTCACTATTCCGGTGACTGCAACCCAAATAGCGGCACAGGCAATAGACCTTCCTAATATAGGGAACTCACTTCTCTTTGATCCTCTCATGGCTTTCCTTATTCGTAATTCATTAGAAATGAAACCCAGTCTGGAATACCCAGACCTAGGAAGCGAGATGACAATACTCGAAAATTGACAGGTTCAGATGTCGAGACCAATCAGCATCAAACTCAACTGATTACTTTCACACCAAACGCAACCAGCCCAACTCGGCACTTCCGTGTAAAGACGAACTAGAGTCTAGCCTTTGAGAAGCCTTAAACCTTTGAGAGCAAAAGGTTTTGTCAGGTATTAGACTCTACCCATCCTACCGGGGGAACACCTGCCGCACGCTCGATATAATATGGTAAAGGAGATTTTCGGTTCTTTAAGAAGGGTGTAACTCCGATTGGTGTGTAATTCGATTTTTAGAGCGTGAACCCTTATCTTAGGCTCTATATTCCAGTCGCCAGTGCGACTCCAACTCCTTCCCGCCAAAAGTAATTTCCTAGCAGTCAAATAAAATGAGACGATTCATACCCGTAAGAACCCACATTCTTTTGATTTCGCTGGTCTTGCTTGGACACATAAAAGTCCTACTGGCGGATGACAACACAGGGCAGAAGCTAGCCCGGCAACCCATCGCTTTTAAAGCACCCACTTTGGATTCGAAACCGCTTAAAATTGGTTCACGCAGAGAACTGTTCGTCGACAACTACATCTTGGGATCCCTGCGCGGCAGCGCTAAGAGACGACTGTTTGCGATGACTCCCGCGACCAATAAGACCACGGATGTCGCCATGACTCATGATGCCGATTGGGAGGGGCCTTGGTGTCGGTATGCAAAGTATATTCAGGACAACGGAGTCATCAAAGCCTGGTATATGGGCCACCACACCTACGGATGGAACAAAAACATGAAAATTGCGGGTGGGCGTCTGTGTTACGCGATTAGCAAGGATGGACACACCTTTGAGAAACCCAATCTTGGGATCTACGATTGGATTGGGTCAAAGGAAAATAACGTCCTTTTTGATGATACCACTTTTAAAGCAAAAGATAGCGGAGACTGGATCGCTACCCATCAATTCAACCCGTTTATAGACACGAATCCGGCAGCGCCGAAAGCGGCTAGATACAAAGGATTTAGTGGGCAAGGGCACCATTGCGGGAAGACTGGTCTCTATGCCTACCAATCCATTGACGGCATTCACTGGGAAATAGCGAGCGACGGGCCGATCGTTAGCAATGACTATTCTTTGGACTCCTGCAACCAAGGGTTTTGGGATGCGGAACGAAAACGCTACGCCGTCTATTTCCGTCATCTACGTAACGAATCAGGCGAATCAGGAATCAAGGCTCCAGGCTGGAAACGCGATATCCTTGTGACCTTCTCCAAAGACTTCATGAACTGGACCGAGCCGCAGTGGCTCATCTATCATCGGGACGACGGGCGGCCAAGTACTGAGCTAGAGCACCTCTACACCAACGAGGTGAAACCATACAAACGCGCACCACATATTTACCTCGGCTTCCCGGCGCAGTTCAATGGATCGGTCGACCCCATGCTAATGGCTAGCCGCGACGGCCTCCACTTCTATCGCTGGATGGAACATCCCGTCATTCCAAAATCGGCACCTGCTGACCGCCAAAAAATCCGATCTAACCATCTTTGGCAGGAAATGGTAGAGCTTCCTGACGAGCCAAACAAACTCTCCATGTACGCCAGTGAGAACCTAGGTATAAAAGGACCACACGAGGACGGCAGCTTTCCCCGGGTCCGCCGATTCACAATCCGCAAGGACGGTTTTGTCTCTGTCCGCGCTGGGGCAGAACTCGGCGAACTCGTCACCAAACCGTTGATTTTCACTGGCAACAAATTGACCGTGAATTACAACGCCCAACTCGGGGAAGCCGGCAAAATTCGTATTGAGGTTCTAGATGGCAAAAAACAACCGATCTCAAGTTTCGCGTTAAAAGACTGCAACCCGCTCTCCGACGATGATATAGACGCTGTCGTCACATGGAAAGGTGGAGACGACTTAAGTAATCTCGCAGGCAAGCCGATCCATCTGCGTTTCGTCCTGAATCAGGCCGATCTATTTTCGTTTCGGTTTACGGAATAGGCGAAGAGCAAATTGCCGAGGCTCAAAAGCTAACCCGAGAGTGGTTGGAGCGGAAAACCAAGGAGAAGGGAGAGTGAGGCCAACTAGGATGCCCCAGCAACCCGTTCCAACCTATCGAGTCGAATACGAGCCATCAACTGGCTCTTGGCTGCTGAGTGGGCCGGTGGTTCTGTAACTGGCCGCCCTCCCCAGTATTAAAAGGCACCCCCCACCGGGGGGAACACTCCGCGGACGCTCTATGTAATACGGTGGGAGATTTTTTGTTCCTAATATGGACACGATTTTGATTAGCTTGTTATTCGCTTTCAAGAGGGTGGATGGTTATGTTAGTTTCATTACTAGTGTCTAAAGGGGACATCAAGGCACTTCCGCCAAAAGCAAATTCCTAGTAACAATGATTTATAATATGCTTCATCGATTAGCACATTACGTCCTCATCCTATTCACTTTTATTCTTTCACAAAACATTTCAAATGCGCAGCAACAGCTACCGGCATGTGTTGACTTTGAGAAAATAGAACCGGGCACTTCAGGTAATTGGGTCGGAAACAATGTTGACGACTTTGGAGTAGTGCAAAACGCCAATTCCGGGAACCAGTTCTTAACGGCTTCTGATGCCTCAGGCGGGTCCGGCGTTCAGGGTCCAGCTCCCCAAGCCGGCAATTGGAATAAACTCCTTGAAGGAGGACTTTGTCTGGAGCTTTGCTGGGACGTTCAATTACTTAACGATGGGCACCCTGGCACAATTGCATCAGGGCCCACCTCAATCACGATTATTTCTGGATCAGGAAAAAGAGCCACTTTCACGACCTTATCACACATCACCGATACGAACCCTGCAGGCGACCCCACCGACTGGTACACTTTCTGTGCACCTGTCAAGGAACTGGACGCTAATGGTGATCTACCATCAAACGCTCAGGGCTTTTGGTCCCTGACTCCTGGTGAACCAAATTCCACCTGGACTGACATTCTGAGTGATGTGGAACAGGTCTATTTCCAGGTAGATTTCCTAGGTAGTCCGGACATATCAGAAGCATGGAATTGGGATAATATTTGTTTGCGTGAATCAGAGGACTGTGAATGCATGAAAGTCAGCGAGCTTCAACTCGTAAGTTGTAAGCAACAGGATGATGGAACTTGGATTTTCATTTACAATTTTGACATCACCAATCTGTCAGGATTTCCTACAGACAGAGTCCTATTAGACGGCCCCGCTACTTTTATCCCATCAGGTGCTCAAACCATGAATCTAGTACTGGCCGATGGTCAGACGACCCCCAATCCGCTGACTGTCGCCGTCACCGGAAATCCAGGTGATAGAATTTGTTTTGACGTGGTCCTTTTTACCCCAAGTCAAAATGGAGGACCTTCAATTGTCTGCTGTCAGGATGAAATATGTGTCAACTTACCCTGCCTCAAGATCGTAAGGAAAGAAATCGAGTGCATTCCTGGGCCCCAAGGAACTTTCACTTATGATATCACAATGACTCTACTGAACATAAGTAACTCAACGGTCAGTGATATTTATTTTCTTGATGAGACTGGAGGAAATATCTCTTTTAACCCGGACCATATCGATAACCTCAGCGTCCTTCCCGGGGGCGTAATGACAGTCACAACCAACGCGACAATTAGCGGCGGCGTGAATCCCATCGTATTCAGAGTCACGATCCATGATGAAGATTTTGAATTTTGTTGTGATCTGATTTGTGAAATGAAACTCCCCGATTGTGATGAATGTGAGTGTATAAAGGAGTTGGAATTCAATCAATTGACGGCCGATCAATTGGATGAAATGGCGACCCTAGTTAATCTTAATCTTGTCGATGGCAAACTCGAATTACCACCGGCCGGCACAATCAAGACACTTCCATACATATGGATGGCAGCCTCTTCACGATCAACCATCGTAAGAATTAACACTAACACCGGGGCCGTCATTGGTGAATACAAGACACAACCCGGATCTGCATGGCAATCAGGAGATCCCTCACGTACTACCGTCGATCAGTTCGGTGAATGCTGGGTCGGAAACAGAAAGGATATATTTGATGGCTTGACCGACCTTAGCGGGAACGATTTGAAGGGCTCAGTCATAAGGGTCGGTTTTGTTGACGGTGGAACTCGCCACATTAAAGATGTAGCAGGTAACTTCGTCCCAAACCCGAATGGAGAATACATCATTGGAGGGACTCCAAGCCCAAGCGTCATAGACCGTGACGGAGATGGTGCCATACGAACCTCAACGGGACTTGGTAACACTCTCCAATGGGACTTCGCTAATTCAGGTATTAACGATGCTGGGGGTGTGAGCGCAGCCAATGATGAATGCATTACCAATTTTGTCAGAACCCAAAGCAGTAATAACAGAGCACTCGCACTTGATTCCAACAATGATCTCTGGGTGGGAGGAACTGGTAATAATATATATCAACACATTGATGGTCAGACAGGAACTCGATTGGCCGCTCATTCCATTCCGGGTGGTTACGGTGCATTAATCGACGGTAATGATGTACTTTGGTCTGTCAGGAATGGAATTGGAGTTCAATGGGTTGATCTCTCAGACCCAGATAATTTACAAACCTCCATCAGTGCTGGAGGAGCCTACGGCATTGGCATTGACTCCTGTAATAATGAAATATTTGTAGGCAGCAGCATTTTGGGCGGTCTATTGAGAGAATATGATGCCGCAGGGACACTCATCGGCCAATACACTCAACCCGCCGGGGCTCAGGGCCTTTCAGTTGATGATAATGGCACTGTCTGGTTGGCTAAATTCTTTGGAGACGAATTAATGAGAATGGATCCCGTCTCTCCAAATATACCTAATTCAAGCCTAATCCCGCTTCCTGTTCCCAGCATTAGTCGAATCACTGGAACTGCTATTGATTCTACCGGTAAAATATGGATGTCCGGAAACACGTCCAATTCAGCAGGACAATATGACCCAATCACAGGAAACTTCACGGCAACAAACATGGGCAATAATACTCATCCCAGTGGGGTCGCCGCAAAACCATACAATTATAGTGATATGACCGGCAGGTCATCTCTATCAGCTGGTGGGCAGAACGGTTATTTGACGGTCATTCATGATTCACTCTGCGAAGACACAGTCTGGGGAAGAGTGAGCTGGCTAGCTGAGGTTACAGGAGCTGATTCTGGATGCGGAGTCACAGCTGAGGTTAGAGCCTCGAATAATATAAATAATTTTCCAGCGAATTGGCAACCAGTCAATTCGGGTCAAAACATCTGTAACTTAGGTATCATTGGTCAATACATACAGGTTCGAGTTAACTTAAATCGCCCTGCAGGTTGTCCTCCAGAATGTGATATTAGACTATGCTCTTTAACTATCGAGTGTTGCGAGAAAGCTGGAAATAAACCACCGATGATTGAGGCAATAAAACCTTTGATTATTCACCCTGCCGGCGATACTGAAACTATTCTCCTGAGAACAATAATAGAGGATAAAGACAATGATCCACTCGTCTATCAATGGGTCGTGAATGACAAGATTATATCTGTTGGAGAATCATCCGGAAAATCATCCGCCAGCTTATCTTATCAGTTCAAAAATGGAATAAATGAGGTCTCAATTAGAGTGACGGACGGTAAAGACGAAACGGTTGAAATTACTTTTGTTGAAATTGGTGACCATACCTCTCCCGTCATAAGCACTCCTTTTTTGGAAAGCCTTACAGGATTTAGCTCAACAGTTCCTGACGTTATATCGTGCATCAAATTCAGTGATAATATAGGTGATTCAATTAATGACCCAGAAGATGCTAATACCATAACTATCACTCAGGAACCCAAATCAGGAACCCCAATAAGTCAGGGAACTACTGCCATTAGAATTACTGCCACTGATGCGGCAGGAAATTCCTCTTCAACTACTACCCATGCCGACCTTAAACCAATAGTGAAAATAACAGAGCCTGTTAAATATGCACAATTTGAGACTGGTGACATCATCTCAGTGGAAGCAGACGCTGGTGCTTTAGCCGCGCAAATCTCAAGGTGGGAAATTCTAGTAAATGGCAATGTCCTCAACCAAAGAGATGGCAATTCACTGAGCAGTGTCATTGAGTCACTCCCTGAAGGCATGCATCAATTAGCAGTCAAAGTTTATGATTCTTCAAACCACTCCTCCTTATCAAAGGCAATAAAAATTATCGTTATTCCCAAGAGCGATGCTGAGGAAATTCAGCCAAGACTCAGGCTCGGTAAAATTAATAAGAATGAGCAAAACTTTCCGCTAAACTTTCTTGCCCCTGTCGGTTTCCAGTGCTGTGTTCAATTCAGTGAAGACCTAATTAACTGGAAAATTCTTCATCGACTCGAAGGAACAGATGAGAACGTTGAAATTACCGTGGAAGTTATTCCTGGAACCAGCAAAGGGTTTTATCGATTACTGCTAATTGAAGGCCAGGAAGGTGGCAAATAGGTAAGAGGGTTGAGAGTTTGCCCTCAATATCGAAAAAAACTTCAGCTCTACCGCGTGATACTTCTATTTGGTTTCTAGACCGCCCCACCTCACCGAGGGAACAACTAGGGTGCGGTCTATGTAATACGATGGGAGATTTTTTGATCCCTACTATGGGTGCTACTAGGATTGGTTTGTTATTCTTTGGTCTAAATGGGTTTTCATAGCCTTTCCCGCCAAAAGCAATTTCCTAGCAGTAATCCCGAACGCCCTCCGGGAGTGGATCACTTCACCGGAACGGACTTGGTCATCAACCACGTCGAACAACACTGGTGCCCCTCATTCACCAGCGCTGATCTGGTCGACGGAAAGCCATTCCGCCTCAAAGAGGACGAAAGGAAATTACTTTGCGTAAAGTTTCTTCATTGCTTCACCCATAGCTTCACCAATCAGATAATAAGTCTCGGCATTGCCATTCCAATGGTAACCTTGACGGGACGGCGATTCTTCGGCCGGACGAAAAAACCCGGCGGTCTGCACACAGTCGACATTGCCTTTGAATTCGGGGTAGGTCTCGGGAGCGGCCTGAGCTTTGCGAATCAAAAGACGACGGTCAACTTTCTGCTTCACTCCGCCAAACCCGCTGTCTGCAATCACGAAAGGAAGATTTTTGACGCCGAGATCCTTTCTCACGTCCCGAACAAAATTGGCGAGATTTTTCTCATACTCAAGTGTCGCAGGCATTCCGCAACCGTCGTTCCACCCCTGGTGCCAACCAAAGCCCACCACCTCATGACCCCGCCCCTCTAATTCCGGAAAGTTTTCTCCAAGCTTGCCTAAAACGTCTTTCACATGCCCAATAATCTCCTTGTAATAGGGACCGGGATCCCCACCCGAACTTGGTGGACGAAAATCTTTTTGAAGGCTCTTTCCGCCCCAGGCAGTCTTAAGGAGGAGAACCGGTTCTTTGATCGCGTCACCCATGACATGCCCAAAGGCATACTCGGGACCGATCGCACTTGGTCTTGCTCCAAAACCTGGCGCCAGCTTCCCCTTACGCCCAAGGTACCAAATAAACACGTCATCTCGGGTGCTCCATTTTCCATCCTTATCCTTAAGATGTTTGTGCTTTTGCGAATTCTCCACCAAATGGCTAAGGCTTCCCTTTCCTCCGTTACGCTTGGGATCACCTTCGATCTTTCCCGCACCCTCCATGTTTGATTGTCCGGCAAGAATAAACACCTTCACGGAGCCCTGCGGAGGACACGCAAAAAGACCCAAAATTCCGACAAGAAAGACAAAAAGAATGCAAAGGGTGTTCTTCATAATAAATCCTTTACGGTCACTCATGAGGAAAGCTTCCATGGATCATGTTTGCTTTAGCGTTTCCCTCTCGCGCTCTGATTAGCAGGTAAATCACTACCCATTTTTCAAGAAGAGATCCTTATACTCCACTACCATCCCTTTGTCGTGGAGTTGCAGACCGATGAATCCTTTACGAAGTTGCCTCCCCTCCAACTTGTCGGTGAACTCCGATGAACGTTTTCGATTGATGAAAAACTGAAAGTGATTCCCCTTCGCCACGATCCGACAGGCATTCCAGTCGCCCTTGTTGATCTCCTTCATCTGCACCGCATTCTCGATCTTGCGGTGATGTCCCTTGCCTTTCTCATCACCTCCTTTCTCCCCCATGGGTTCCGCCAATCTCCGGTTTCCGCGACCTTTCCACCAAAAGAAAATTACTAACAGTCACCGACTGTAATTAGCCCCTCTTCCGGAGCTATTTTAGGTGTTACCTGTCCTGTTGTCCTGCGACTTCTCTGGTATCATGTTCAAAGCGATTTGAGCAAGCTCACCCAGAGAACCTTTAGGGAAGAATAGGGGCTCAGATGCTTCTTGCTTCATCCACCATTCAACGATTTACGCCCTTCAGTATGAAGAGCTTCGGGCAAAAACGTAGAACCTCTCTTCTCCATTAAACGGCTCTCTATTTCTTTTTGGTTAGGCTCCTTTTCTCCTAGATGGGTATCCTTGAGATAGGACCTGTATGACGATTTAAGAGCAGTTTCTTTTTGATCAGGAATGCACAGACGCATGAACGGAACAAATCCTAGGTTTTTTTCGGTCGCTACCGTCTGTCTTCTTTGCCCAGGCCCCTAATCTGAAGTCCACACCAACCTGTCAAAGGTTCTCTTCAATCTCCTCACGGGAACAAAGGGCCTCCTCAATGATTTTCTTATCAGCAACATTCCAGATTTCGTATGCCTCATCAATGCAGCCCTTGGCTATAAGTTTTCCAATAGCTCCTCCAATAGTTACTATCAACGCAAGGACATCTGGCGATGGAGTGTTCTGCTTAAATCGGGCCTCAATCTGATTGGTGAACCAGCCTAGTTGAATAAAGAAGTCTTGTTCTGCAAAGGTGCTCGTATCGCCTAGCCAAGCCTTATCCTCTGCTTCAACAGCACTCCTAAATAGGGCCGCGATATCCTTTGCTTCCATTTTTGATCTCTCCGGCATTCACATAGCCATACAACCGACAGCTTATGAAACCTCTTCAAACCTTACCTTAAGGTGTATCACTCACCCACCTTTCCAAAAGGAAAGCCCTCCAACTCTTTAAGAAGGAGGGCTTTAAAATATGGCGGACCGGGAGGGATTCGAACCCTCGATACGCTTTTG
>UPTG01000089.1_pt1 | contig 76171 bp, 67 predicted proteins | sample 2160121 | NCBI WGS metagenome assembly UPTG01 (sample SAMN06266255, study PRJEB28933) | marine metagenome | isolation source: Columbia River Estuary | place: USA:Columbia River Estuary, USA | collected 2014-07-27 | reverse complement strand
AACCGTAATAGCATCATTAACAAGGAACCCCGAGCCATGGCCCGGGGTTCAACTTGGTTTTACTCACTGATTGCAGACGACACGTCGATGCTTACGCCTGGGCCCATAGTCGAGCTTAGCGATACTTTTTTCATGTACGTGCCTTTCGAACCCGACGGCTTGGCCTTGGCGACTGCGCTCATGAAAGCGCGGACGTTCTCAACCAGTTTGTCTGCATCAAAAGACGCTTTACCGACACCTGCGTGCAGAACTCCTGCCTTTTCGACTTTAAACTGCACCTCGCCACCCTTGGCCGCTTTTACCGCTTCGGCAAAATCCGGAATGCCCTGCGTGACAAAAATATTATGCGAGAAATACTAACTCAAGGAACAACTGCTAGAAATGAATTACTATTGCTTGGGCAATTACCGTTAGGTGCAACAAATAAAGACTTTAAACTTGCTGATCAAATAGTTGATCATATTGAAGGACTAGCACTTAAGGCTCTTACTGATGAATTACAGGGTTATGAAAAGAGCATATATAATGTATATGAAACTGATGAAGTAACTACATTTGATTTTGGATTAATTGCAAGTTTTCCAAGTTCATATAAACGTGGTGCTAAAAGCGAAAAACTTGAGTTACAAATTGCCAAGTTATGTAGCGACAGTGGGTACATTGGTAAAGCAGGCGATAAAATTGAAACTGATATTAAGATTGTAAAACACATTTTTAGTAGGAATTACAACAGTCACATATACACTGGTATTACTACTGATAACGAATTAGTTAGTTTTTGGAGTCAAAAAAGTCCAGAAGAATTAGTAAAAGTTGGCAAAACTATGACAGTAAAAGCCAAGATAAAGAACACTAGTATGAGTAGATTCTTTCCTGGAATCAAAGAAACACAGTTAAATTATTTGAAAAAAGTTGCATAAAAAGGTTGACTTATCTTACAATAGTGCTATTATATAATAGTAAGTTAACAAAAAGGAACTAAAAAATGTCAAAGCCAATTTCAGTTGCACAACTTAAGAAAAACATTATTAACAATATTGAAGCACAAAAAATATTGTGTAGAACATTACCGTACCAAATTAAACATGAGATGGAAAATCTTAACAATCCAAAAGTTATTAAGCATCTTCAAGCAAGACTTGATATGGTTCAAAATTTAAGTGGAGCATGTATATAATGAAAAAGAAAATTCAAATTACAGAAAGCCTAGAACAGGGATGCTAACAGAATATATAGAGGATAGTAACATTGATATGGCTAATTCTTTTGTTATTGGAGATAGATCGTCTGATATGCAACTTGCTAATAACTTAAAATGTTCTGGAATTTTTTACAATGGATCTGATTTAGATGAGTCGTTAAACAATATTGTGAAACTTGAAACAGATTCTTGGAAATCAGTTTATGAGTATTTAAGTGGGTTAAGTAGATATTCTAAGTTTAACAGAGATACTAATGAAACTAAAATTGAAATTGAGCTTGATTTAGATGGGACAGGTAAAAGCAACATAAATACTGGACTCTCGTTTTTTGATCATATGTTAGATCAGCTTTCAAGGCACTCGCTTGTTGATTTAAACATAAAAGTTGATGGTGATCTAAATGTTGATGAGCATCATACGATTGAGGATACGGCTATCGCGCTTGGAGAATCTTTTTCATCCGTTTTAGGAAAGAAAATAGGTATAGAAAGATATGCTTTTTCCTTACCGATGGACGACTGTCTAGCTCAAGTAGCAATAGATTTTGGTGGTAGAAGTTGGCTGGTTTGGGATGCTGAATTTAAAAGAGAAAAAATAGGGGATGTGCCAACTGAAATGTTTTATCATTTTTTTAAATCGTTCTGCGACGGGGCTAAACTAAATGCTAATATTAAAGTCGAAGGAACTAACGAGCATCATAAAATAGAATCTATATTTAAGGCTTTTGCTAAGTGTATTAAAAGTGCTGTAAGTAAAAATCAAGATAAATTAATATTGCCTTCTACAAAAGGAGTTTTATAATGAGAATAGCAATAATTGATTATGGTGCTGGAAACACTCAAAGCGTTAAGTATGCTTTGAAAAGACTAGGCTGCGAAGGTGTGTTAACATCAGATAAAGAAGTTATATCTAAATCTGATAAGGTTATTTTTCCTGGTGTAGGGCAAGCAAGTAGTGCAATGAGTAAACTTAACTCTAAGGGTCTGGATGTGCTTATACCAAATCTTAAGCAACCAGTGTTGGGTATATGTTTAGGTATGCAGTTAATGTGTAATTTTTCAGAAGAAGGAGATGTGGATTGTTTGAAAATATTTGATTCAAATGTAAAAAGATTTAATAATTTATTAAAAGTTCCTCAAATAGGGTGGAACACTATTTTTGATTTAAAAACTAGATTATTTGATTCAGTTGATGAAAATGAATACATGTATTTAGTTCATAGTTATTATGTTCCGGTTTTAACAAACACTGTAGCTACATCAAACTACGGAATTGATTACAGTACTGCTATTAGAAAAAACAATTTCACAGGTGTTCAGTTTCATCCTGAAAAAAGCGGAAGTAAAGGAGAGATTGTACTTAAAAATTTTATAAATAACTATTAATGAGAATAATTCCAGCCATAGATATTATTGAAGGAAAGTGTGTAAGGCTATCACAAGGTGATTACAGTAAAAAAACTATATATAACTCTAGTCCATTTGAAATGGCTCAGAGGTTTGAAGATCATGGGATTAATTATCTTCATTTAGTTGATTTAGACGGTGCTAAGTCAAGTAAGATTATAAATTATAAGATTCTTGAGCAAATTGCCTTAAAAACAGCTTTAAAAGTAGATTTTGGAGGTGGTTTAAAATCAATTGAAGATGTTAAAGTCGCATTTGAGTCAGGCGCGTCTCAAGTAACATTAGGAAGTATAGCTGTTTCAGATCCTGAAACCTTTAATGATTTGTTTGAAAAATATGGAAATGATAAAATAATTTTGGGAGCTGATTTTTTAGACAATAAGATTAAAACCAATGGATGGCTTAATGATTCAGGAAATGATCTTATGGATTTTTTAGAATATCACATTTCTAAAGGAATAAAATATGTAATCCCAACAGATATATCCAAAGACGGAATGCTTAAAGGTCCCTCAATAGAAACTTATAAAAACATCTTGAAGTCATATAAGGATATTTGTTTAATTGCATCAGGGGGAATCTCAAGTATCAAAGACTTAGAAGATCTGAAAGAAGCGGGTTGTGAGGGTGCTATTCTTGGAAAAGCGATTTATGAAAACAAGATAGAATTGAAAAGTTTAATGAATTTTATAGAAAAATAATGCTAGCAAAAAGAATAATCCCGTGTCTTGATATTAAAGACTCAAGAACAGTAAAGGGCGTTAACTTTGTAGATCTTGTAGATGCAGGGGATCCAGTTCAGCTTGCTAAATATTACTCTGAAAACGGAGCAGACGAGCTTGTTTTTTTAGATATAACGGCTACTAAAGAAGACAGAAAAACATTTGCTAAGCTTGCTGACCAGATTTCAGAGAATATTAATATTCCTTTCACTGTTGGCGGTGGAATTAAAACAGTAGAAGATGTTGATATTCTTCTTAAAAGCGGAGCAGATAAGGTTTCGATAAATAGCTATGCTGTAAAAAACCCTGATTTTATTAATGAATTAGCAACAAATTTTGGAACCCAGTGCATTGTAGTGGCAATTGATGCTAAGTATGTCGATAATGATTGGTTTGTGTATTTGGTTGGAGGAAGAGTTAAAACAGAAATCAGGTTATTTGACTGGGCTAAAGAAGTAGAGGATAGGGGAGCAGGAGAAATTCTTTTTACTTCAATGGATCATGATGGAACTAAAAATGGATTTGCTTGTCAGGCACTTGAAAAGTTATCACAAATAGTAAATATTCCTATAATAGCATCAGGTGGAGCGGGAAAAATTGAACATTTTAATGAAGTCTTTAAATCTGGTAATATTGACGCTGCACTTGCTGCTAGTGTATTTCATTTTAATGAAATAAGATTAAAAGACCTTAAAACAGAATTAAAAAATAATAATATACCAATACGATTATGAATTTAGATTTTAGTAAAAACAAAGACGGTTTAGTACCTGCAATTATTCAAGATAATACAACTCATAAAGTATTGATGTTAGGTTATTTAAACCAAGAATCCTTAAGTTTAACTTTAAGTACTGATGTAGTTCATTTTTACAGTAGAACTAAACAAAGAATTTGGAAAAAAGGAGAGGAAAGTGGTAACGAATTAAAGGTTGTTTCGCTAAAGGAAGATTGTGATAAAGATACTGTTCTAATTAAAGTGAATCCTGTTGGACCTGTATGTCATAAAGGTGACGACACTTGTTTTGAAGATTCAAATGTTTCGGATGATTTTATAAGTACACTTGAAAATATTATACAAGACAGAAAGATCAATCCCTCTGATTCTAGCTATGTATCTAGTTTGTTTGAGAAAGGAACTAATAAAATTGCTCAAAAGGTTGGAGAAGAAGCTGTAGAGCTTGTTATTGAAGCTAAAGATGATAATGATGATTTGTTTTTAAACGAATCAGCAGATCTATTATTTCATTATTTAATTCTTCTTCAGGACAAAGGGTATAAAATAAATGATGTTGTTAATATTTTAAAAAATAGAAATTTATAGGTTCTCAAAATAGAACTACTTACTTGTTTAAGACTGATTAATTTTATTTACCAAAACATTTTATAAAGAATGTTTTTTTTATTATTTTTAAAAAAATTTAATAAAAAAATTATGAAAAAAAGTATTTTATTTACATTGTTTATGTTTGTTTCAGTTTCAATGTTCTCTCAAGAAAAGGGCTATTGGGCTTGTTTTAATTTTTCTGTTGAAAAAGAATCTGATGCAAAAGAATTAGTAACTGCAATGGATGGTTTATTTGCAGCTGATGAAATGTCACAAATGCCATTTACTGTATTTATATTTGATTTAGAATTTTCAAGTTCAACTAATAATTTCACCCATCAAATATGTTTTTTAGCACCCAATGCGGATTATTTTAAAGGATGGGGTAGTGGACCAGGAGATTTTGCTGAAAATAATTTAGTTCAGAAAATTTTTGAATCTGTAGCAAAACCATATTCGAGTATTTTAGCTTCGCCATTAATTTTTGATCCTTCGAAAGCTGGAGCTTATAATTACTCTAATGTATGGAGTTTTAAAGTTAATGATGTGCCAAAATTCGCATCGTTAGCATCTGATTTTATAGCAGCAAATTCAAATAACTTTGACGGAACTATTGAGCTTCATGAAACGATAAGTGGAGCTGAAGATGGAGTAACACACATTATGGTAGCTAGATCTAATAATTTGGGTGACTGGTTAAGAGGAAGGGAAGCTGTTATTGCTAACCCAGATTCGCAAGATTGGTTTTTAAAATCTTCAAAATATAGTGATATGATAAGTTCTTTTTCTGGAACAACTATAAGAGTGTATCCGGGATCAAATTAAACTCATTTTAGATTATATTATTTAAAAAAAACCCTTAGTTATTAAGGGTTTTTTTAGTTTTAAATAGAATATTTTACTTTTTCGTTTAATTCATATTTTATTTTAACGAATAAAATATCTATTTTTACTGATGTAATACAAATATTAATATGGCTAAATCACAACAAACATTCAATAAACTCGAGAAAGAAAAGAAACGTAAGAAAAAGAAGGAAGATAAGAGAAAAAAAATGTTAGCTCGTAAGGAGGCAAAGGATAATGGAGAACTTGTAACAAATGAGTTTGTTTATGTCGATTACAATGGAAATTTTACCGATACTCCGCCAGATCCTGCTGAAAAAGAAAAAATTAGCGCAGAGAGCATAATTATTGGAATTCCTAAGAGTGAGAATGTTAAAAAGGATGGATACACTGGTAAAGTTAGTTTCTTTGATCATTCTAAAGGATTTGGTTTTATAGTTGATCCAGAAACACAAGAACAATTCTTTGTTCATATTTCTGAGTGTATTGACGAAATTAAAGAAGGAAACAAAGTTTCTTTTGATACAGTAAAAGGAACGAAAGGCTTAAATGCTGTTAAAGTTAAAGTTATAGGTTAATTGAACTATAATTTATATTATGTTAAATCGAATCTATTGATTCAAAAAAATACAATAAATGAAAAAATTTTTAAAGTACTCTCTGATTGTCATACTAGTTTTAATAACTTCTGCTTACTTATATATAACATTAACTCCCCCAGCAAGTCCATTAGATACGTCTGTATTTAAGGAGAATAATAAAGAAGTTACTATAACCTACAGTAAACCTTTTAAAAAGGATCGTTTGATTTTTGGAAATGAATCTGACGGAGCTTTAGTTCCATATAATCAGTATTGGAGAACTGGAGCGAACAGACACACAATCATTAATACTAATTCTGACTTAAATTTCAGTGATAATATATTATTGGCTGGTGAATATTCGCTGTATACCGTTCCTGGAGAAAATACCTGGAAAGTAGTTATTAACTCTGATAATGGTTATTTTGGAATAGTTCAACCTGATCCTGCAGATGATTTATTTTCATTTGATGCCTCTGCTTCTAAATTAGATGATTCTGTTGAGCAATTAACAATTGATTTTGTTACAGATTCAATTGGTTCTTCAATAAGATTAAGATGGGATCTAACTCAGGTATTAATGCCTTTTAAATAAAATGAAGCTTTTTTCATTTAAAAATTTTTTAAAAGCTCTCCTTTTTCTGTTTTCAATTCTAGTATTAGTCCTTTTAGTTACTGGTATTTCCTATTGGTCTATTGATAATATTCAAAAGAAAAAAAATTTGATGGATATTGAAGAATATTCTCCAATAGCTTCTTTAGTAGTTGATAAAAATAAAAGAAAAAGATCTAAATATCCTTTTGTAGATGTTCATAGTCATCAATGGGACATGTCCTACACTAACCTAAAGAAATTAGTTTCCGAAATGGACAGTCTTAATATGGGTTTTATGATAAATTTAAGTGGTTCTGGTTTAGCTACTTTTGTTGGAAATCAATCTCTGATGGATTTAAATCTTGAAAAATCTTTGACTAATGTAAAAGAAAATTTTCCAGATAGATTTGGAGTTTTTGTTAATATTGATTTCAAAAAAATTGACAACAGGGATTTTGCAAAAAATTCTGTTAAAACTATAAGAGATGCTGTATCAAATGGAGCTATTGGATTAAAAGTGTACAAAGACTTGGGTTTATCATTAAAAGATGGCTCTGGTAAAAGAGTAAAAGTTGACGATTCACGATTGTCTCCAATATGGGAAATTTGTGGAGAATTAAATATTCCTGTTCTAATTCACTCTGGGGAACCCTCCCCTTTCTTTGATCCAGTTGATAAATACAATGAAAGATGGTTACATGCTAGACAAAAGCCAGGTAGCTTTAGACCTTCAGATAAATATCCTTCATTTAAAACAGTTATGGATGAGCAGTTTATAATGTTCAAAAATCATCCAAATACTATTTTTATTAATGCTCACATGGGTTGGATGGCAAATGATTTAGATAAATTAGAAGATCATTTAGATAAATTACCAAATGTCTACACTGAGATTGGTGCTGTTATTGGTGAACTTGGAAGACAGCCGAGAAGAGCAAGAAAGTTTTTTATTGATTATCAAGACAGAATTATGTTTGGTAAAGACACATATAAAAAATCTGAATTTGACGTATACTTTAGGGTTTTAGAGACTTCTGATGAATATTTTGATTATTACAGGAAAAGACATGGATTGTGGAAAATGTATGGTTTGAATCTTCCCGATGAAGTTTTGAAAAAATTATATTATCAAAATGCTTTAAAATTGTTTCCCTCAATTGATAAAAATTTGTTCGAGTAATTATTGATTCTTTATTTTTAATTAATTTTTTTGCTAATATTTTAATAAATCTAATATTTAATGCTTTGTAATTAATAATTTTGTAATTATCTATGCATAATAAATAATATACTATAATGATTGTAGGTGTACCAAAAGAAATAAAAAATAATGAATTTAGGGTAGGAATGACTCCATCTGGAGCTAATTCCTTTATTAACAATGGTCATACTGTTTTAATTCAAAAAGATGCTGGATTAGGAAGTGGATATAAAGACTCAGATTATTCATGTATTGGAGCTGAAATTTGTAATACTATTGAAGAGGTATATTCAAAGTCTGAAATGATTGTTAAAGTAAAAGAACCATTAAAATCAGAATATTCTTTAATTAAAGAAAATCAGATCGTTTACACTTATTTTCATTTTGCTTCATCTGAAGAATTAACAAACGCAATGATAGAGTCTAAAAGTATATGTATTGCTTATGAGACTGTTCAAAATAATGATTTGTCATTACCTCTACTTACTCCAATGTCTGAAGTAGCTGGAAGAATGGCAGCTCAACAAGGTGCTAAGTATTTAGAAAAACCTCAAAATGGTTTTGGTATTTTACTTGGTGGTGTTCCTGGTGTTAAGCCAGCGAATGTAATTGTTCTTGGTGGTGGTGTTGTCGGATCTGAAGCAGCTAAAATGGCTGCAGGATTAGGAGCTAACGTTACCATATTTGACATAAATTTAAACAGACTGAGATATTTAGATGATGTTATGCCTAAAAATGTGTCAACACAATTTTCTAGTCATTATAATATAGCACAAGCAATAAAGTCAGCACATTTAATTATTGGAGCTGTTTTAATTCCTGGAGCAAAAGCTCCAAATTTAATAACAAAAGACATGTTAAAGGATTTACAATCTGGAACAGTATTAGTTGATGTTGCAGTTGATCAAGGTGGATGTTTTGAAACTACTCACCCCACTACTCATCAAGATCCAACTTATATAATAGATAATGTTTTACACTACAGTGTAGCTAATATGCCTGGTGCAGTTCCAGCCACATCTACAGAAGCATTAACTAATGCAACTGTAAGACAAGGTTTAGATTTAGCTAATAAGGGATGGAAACAAGCTTGTAAAGAAGATAATTCTCTTAAACTAGGTCTTAATATAATAAACGGTAAAGTTGTATATAAAGCTATATCAGAAGCTTTCAATCTTAAATATTCAAATCTTAACGAATTAATTTAAAAATGAGTAATATTCCTTCACTAGATTTAAACGACTTCTTATCCAATGATAAAAAAAGAAAAGATGATTTTGTTAAGTCTGTTGGAAAAGCTTATCAAGAAATAGGTTTTTTATCTTTAAAAAATCATTTTTTATCAAAAGATAATGTTGAGAATTTGTACAATCAAATCAAGCATTTTTTTGATATGTCATCTGAAGTTAAATCAAAATATGAATTTGATGGTTTTAAAGGACAAAGAGGTTATACTTCCTTTGGAAAAGAACATGCTAAAGGTAAAAAAGAAGGAGATTTAAAGGAGTTTTGGCATTTTGGTCAATATCTTGAAGATGGTGATAAATTAAAATTCAATTATCCCGATAATCCTTACGTTGATGAAGTTCCTGAATTTAATACAGCTGGTGAAACTACATATAAAGCATTAGAAAAAACGGGAGTTTATGTTTTAAGAGCTATTGCATTATTTTTAGAATTAGAAGAAAATCATTTTGATAAATATGTTTTAAACGGAAATAGCATTTTAAGACCAATTCACTACCCTCCTATTACTAAAGAGCCTGATAATGCTGTTCGAGCAGCTGCTCATGGTGATATTAATTTAATTACTTTACTTATGGGAGCTCACGGTAAAGGATTACAGGTTAGAAATAATAAAGGAGAATGGATAGACGCTATTGCAGGTGAAGACGAAATAGTTGTTAATGTTGGAGATATGCTGTCTAGATATACTAATAATAAGCTTAAATCCACCATACACAGAGTTGTAAATCCTCCAAAAGAATACTGGAGTAAATCCAGATATTCAATTCCTTTTTTCTTACACCCTATTGGAACAATGAATTTAAATGTACTTGAGAATTGTATTAATGATCAAAATCCTAAAGGTTTTGATGATATTACTGCTCATGATTTTTTAATCAATAGATTAATTGATATTGGAGTTATGAAAAAATAATGAAAAAACTAGGTTCTCTTTCTGATCTTAAATCTTTGATTAATCCTGATGATATTGTAGAATCAGTTGAGATTAAATTAAAGAAGAATAATTTTAAACCTCAAAATCTGGAAGCGCATTATAGCGTTAAAGGACGAGCAGGTAAACCAGTGACAATTGTTAAAGGATTTAAAGGAACAAAGGATCAGATCAAAGAATTAGCTAAACTACTTAAGAATAAATGTGGTGTTGGGGGATCTATTAAAAATGAGGAAATTATTATCCAAGGTAAATACAGAGACAAGATCACATCTATTCTCACAGATCAAGGTCATATTGTAAAAAGAGTTGGAGGTTAACCTTCGTGTTCTTCTATACCAGAATCTTTGAATAACATAAACAGGAAAATTAATAATGACCCTACCATAAATATATTTCCTACCCAATTGTCAAATTTGATACTCATAATATCTGCTAAAATTTCAAATGCAAGTAAGCCAATAAAAACATTTAACCTGTTGTCATAAAATAAAGAAGAAACTCTTTTATAATAGGATGCTAAACCAAACCATACCACTGGAATTAAGGAAATTATAATTGATATAATCCAAAATGGAGTGATTGATGATTTTAAAGCTTCAAAAAATTCATCCGGATTACTCTCTATTTTTTCTTCAAAAGCTTGCTGATCGAATCCCTCAGGATTTTGCATATCGATCTCAGCATATTCGATTGCGAAAACTCCAAAAAAAGCAAATATTATTATTAAAGCAGGAATTGAAAGAACTATTGAAAACAACATCCTTAAAAGATAAGTTGTACCATTTATTGTTCCCGAGAATTGAAAAAACTTTTTCATTTTATAAAATTTAATTAACTGATTTTGGGTTAGACCCCCACTTATTATCTTCTTTAACACCATCAGTACAAAATAATACTAGAATCCATATAAATCCGATTAGCGGTATCAGAATAATTAAATAAAACCAACCTGATTTACCTACATCATGTAATCTTCTTACTACTATTGCCAATCCAGGAATTAAATGTGCTATTCCAGCAATTAAATAAATCCAGCCATAGCCTAAGTCTTGACCCATTAATTCAAAATTTAATCCAAGAGCATTATCTAAAACCATTGCAAACAATAATATTATTGTGTAGTATAGTGTCCACATCCAATACTCTTTTCTTCTTGCTCTTCCATTAAAATCTGAATATTTATTGGTAAGTATTTCTAAGTAATATTTTTTCATAAGATTATAAATATATAAAAATTATTTATTAAAACATTCTTTAACGAATGTTAATTATCTCTATCCTCAAATTTTTCTTGCTTAGCTTTATTAAATCTGTTGACTATTGCAAATACTATAAGAATAGCACATGTTCCATAAAATAATGTTAAAAGCATTTTATTTAATTTTTACACTTGTTCCATATGCAAGTACTTCTGCAGCACCCTGAGAAATAACTGATGTCATAAACCTTACGTTTACAACAGCATCTGCTCCTACCCTTTTGGCATCTTCTATCATTCTAGAAAGAGCTTGTTCTCTTGATTGCGCTTGAAGCTTAGTGTATTCTTCAATTTCACCTCCGATTAGATTTTTAATTCCTGCAAATAAATCTCTGGCTACATTTCTTGCTCTAACCGTAGAACCTCTAGCAATTCCTAGTGCTTCTATTATTTCTTTATTTGGTATTGTTTCAGTAGTAGTAATTATCATAAATTAATTTTATTTAAAGTTAATCAATTTTTAAATTAGTCACCATGCAATAGGTTTAATATTGTTTTCAGTCAAAAATGATTTGCATTTACTAAAATGTTTATTTCCAAACCAGTATCCTCTGTTTGCACTAAGTGGAGACGGATGACCTGTTTTTAAAATCAAATGAATATTTTCATTTATTAATTTTTCTTTCTTTTTAGCATAACCTCCCCATAACATAAACACAATATTTGTTTTGTGCTCAGATATAAGTTTTATTAGATTGTCAGTAAATATTTCCCAGCCAATTTTTGAATGACTTCCAGGTTTACCTTTTTCAACTGAAAGAACTGAATTAAGTAATAAAACCCCTTGATTAGCCCAATCTGTAAGATCATTATTTGTTCTTATAGTTGTATTTAAATCATTTTTTATTTCAATAAAAATATTTTTTAAAGAAGGTGGCGCTTTTTCATTTGAATTTACTGAAAACGACAATCCATTTGCTTGATTGATACCATGGTAAGGATCTTGTCCTAATATTACAACTTTTAGATTTTCAAACGAACAATGATTTAAAGCCGAGAAAATCTTACTCTTTTCTGGAAAACATGTTTTGTTATTGTAGTTAATTTCAGTTGTTTTTAGTAGTGAAATGAAATAATCTTTTTTTAATTCTTTTTCTAAAATTTTATTCCAAGATTTATTGATATTTGTCTTCAATTAAATTCATTATTTTTACATTTTTAATATACAATTACTTTGGCAATTCCCAAGAAAACTTTAGAAGACTTAGAATTTGATATTGTTGTAGATAACATACTTTCTTATTGTGTTACTACTCATGGAAAAGAAAAATTAAAATCATTATTTCCCTCTTCGAATTTTGATCAAATTAATTTTTCATTAAACTTAGTTTCTGAGTATTTATCCTCTTTGGAAAATGACAATAATTTTCCAAATCATTTTTTTGAGTCGATTTCTAAGGAAATTAAAATAATACAAATAGATAATAGTCAATTGGATATTGACTCATTTAGAAAGATTAAAACAGTAGTGGAACTCACTATACTTCATATTAAATTTCTTAAAAAATTTAAAAATTATTATGTTAATATATACGAGCTAACCAAAGATTTAAATATTGTAAAAGAAATAGTTATAGAAATAAATTCAATTATTGATAAATATGGTTTTATTAAAGATAATGCTACAAATGATTTATTAAATATTAGAACTAACATTAATTCAACTAAATCAAAAATTAGACAATCGTTTTCCAGTGCCTTAAATTCAAATAATTCACTTGGCTATCTTGATGAAATAAAAGAATCTTTAATTGATAACAGAAGAGTTTTAGCGGTTAAAGCAATGTACAGAAGAAAAGTTAAAGGACAAATGATGGGTAGTTCTAAGACAGGTATAATTGTTTATATAGAACCTCAGGAAACATTGATTCAAAGCAGAAAACTTCAAGATTTTTTATATGATGAAAATGAAGAAATTAAAAAAATACTCAAGAATTTAACATCCTTTTTACAACCTTATTGTGCCACTCTTACTAACTATCAAAATTATTTGACTGATATTGACGTTATATATGCTAAAGCTAAATACGCCAATGAAATTAATGGAATAAAACCCAATATTTCAAGTGAAAGAATAACCAGTATTAAAAATGCATATCATCCTCTCTTATATTCTTCAAATGTTAAATTAAATTTAAAGACCTATCCACAGTCAATTAGTCTGAATAATAATAAAAGAATAATTGTAGTTTCTGGACCAAATGCTGGTGGAAAAAGTATAACTCTTAAAACTATTGGATTACTACAATTAATGCTTCAGTCTGGAATATTGATTCCAGTTCATCACTCCAGTCAAATGTGTGTTTTCGATAATATAATATCTGATATTGGAGATAATCAATCAATTGAAAATCAGTTAAGCACTTACAGTTATAGACTTAAAAACATGAATAGTTTTTTAAAAAAATGTAATTCAAAAACTTTGTTTTTAATTGATGAGTTTGGAACAGGGTCTGATCCAGAACTTGGTGGTGCTCTAGCCGAAATATTTTTAGAAGTATTTTATGAAAGAAAGAGTTTTGGTGTTATAACAACACATTATTCAAATTTAAAACTACTAGCTAACGAATTGCCGCATATGTCTAATGCAAACATGCAATTCAATGATAAAACTCTTGAACCTACCTTTAATTTAGTTCTTGGTCAAGCGGGAAGTTCTTTTACTTTTGAAGTAGCACAAAAAAATGGAATTCCCTACAGTATAATAAATAGAGCAAAAAAGAAGATTGAAAGAGGGAAAGTTAGGTTTGATGCAACAATTGCAAAATTACAAAAACAAAGAGTTCAATTAGATAAAACAGCCAATTCACTAAAACAAGAAGAAGATAAGTTTAAGAAAGAAAATGAGAAACTTAACTTAACTAATGATAAAATTAAATCTAAGCTTGTCAACTACCAAGAACTTTTTGATTCTAACCAAAGAATGATTACCGTTGGTAATAAATTAAACGATATTTCTGAAAGATATTTTAATAATGGAAAGAAAAGAATACTTATTTCAGAAATATTGAACCTGGTTGACACATTAAATTCTAAAAGAAAAAAAACTAATTTCTCTAAAGTTAAATTAGAAAAAAAGAAAGTTAAAAAAACTAAAGAAGTTTTAGATAAAGAACTTCAATCGATTAGAAAAGAAAAGAAAAAAAATAAATTAAAACCTGTCAAAAAATTTATTAATGTTATTTTCAAGGTTGGTGATAAAGTCAGAATTGAAGGCAGTAGCACTGTTGGAATTATTGATAATATTGAAAAGAACAATGCGGTTATTAATTACGATACTTTTACAACTAAAACTAACTTAAGTAAATTAGAAATTGTAAAATGAAAGAAGAAATTGTTAAAATAGTTTACTTTGATGGAGTATGTGGAATGTGCGATTCCTTTGTCAATTTACTTGTAAAAATTGATACTAATAATAATTTAAAATTTTCATCATTACAGGGAAAATCTGGTCAAGTTTTACTTTCAAATTTAAATATGGATTTAAGTGAATTTAATACAGTATTATTTAAAATTAATGATCAAGTTTACACAAAGTCAACAGCTGTTTTTAAAATAATTGAAAGTGTTGGAGGTTTTTATAAAGTGTTTTTAATATTTAATTTACTTCCAACTAAATTTAATGACTGGATATATAGTAAGGTTGCTAAGTATAGATATAAATATTTTGGAAAGTTAGATAAATGCGATATATCTAAATTTAATATTCCAGGTCAATTTATCGATTAGAATTGTAAATATTGTTTAATAACATATAGTCTAAAATTACTAATGCTGCCATAGCTTCCACAATAGGTACAGCTCTAGGAACTACACAAGGATCATGTCTTCCTTTACCTTTCATTTCCACTTCATTATTATTGGAATCTATAGTTTTTTGGGATTTCATAATAGTTGCAACAGGTTTGAATGCTACATTAAAGTAGATATCCATACCATTACTAATTCCACCTTGAATTCCACCAGAATTATTAGTTTCCGTTTTTCCCTCAGAATTAATTGAATCATTATGTTGACTTCCTTTTAATTTTGAGCCATCAAAACCACTTCCGTATTCAAAACCTTTAACTGCATTAATAGACAACATAGCTTTACCAAGTTCAGCGTGTAATTTATCAAATACTGGTTCACCTAAACCAATTGGACAGTTTTCAATTACACAACTAACCTCTCCTCCAACTGTATCACCTTCCTTTCTAATTTGTTTTATGAAACTTTCCATTTCAACAGCAGTTTTTGGATCTGCACATCTAACAGGATTATTTTCAATGGTAGAAAAATCTAATTTTGAATAGTGAGTATCAACCTTAATTTCTCCAACAGAGGATACGTGAGCAGTTATTTTGATTCCTTCAAGTATTTGTTTAGCAATTGCTCCAGCTACTACTCTACTGGCTGTTTCTCTTGCCGAACTTCTTCCTCCTCCTCTATAATCTCTGTGACCATATTTCTTGTCATATACAAAATCTGCATGTGAGGGCCTATACGTGTCTTTTATATGCGAGTAATCTTTAGATTTCTGATCTTTATTATGAATTAAAAAACCAATTGGTGTTCCAGTTGTTTTACCTTCAAATATTCCACTGTAAAATTGAACAGAATCTTCTTCTTTTCTTTGAGTAACAATTGAAGATTGCCCTGGCTTTCTTCTTTGCATTTCACTTTCAATAAAATCTAAATCAAGTTCTATTCCAGACGGACATCCATCAATAACACCACCTAGAGCTGGACCATGGGATTCGCCAAAAGTTGTTAGTTTAAATATGTTACCAAATGTATTTCCGGCCATTTTAATATTTTAAACAAAAATAGGTCTAATATTTATTATAGAAAAGTCAATAGATTTCTAATTGAAAACATTGTCTATTTCCAGTTTTTTAATTTACTAGTTTGCCCAATTCCAGGGTTGAAAAAATTAGTAGGATCTAATTTTTTATAAAATTCAGTAAGAACAGGCGTTGCATTATACTCGTGACCTACATTATGTTCAGCAGGATATTCAGCTCCTCTTTTATCATATATTTCTAATAATTCTTTTTTTAATTTCTTAGCATCAACGCCTTTCTTTAAAATATAATTATGGTGAAATACATGGCAAAATAGATGTCCGTAATAAAACTTTAATTCAAGTTTATCATTAATATCTTCAGGAAGAATTTCGAGCCAGTTTTTTTCATTTCTTGGAAATGCTATATCCAAAGACATCATTTCACCAATATTTTTTTTATTTAATGCTTGATATCTACCAATTGCACTTGCTGAAACATATCTGTGAAGCATTGCTTTTTTTCCTTCATTTGAATTACATATAAAAAAATCTCCTTTTTTATCCTTAAAAAAATCTTTAAAATAAATCTCAGCTTCATTTATACCATCATCGGTCATTTCGATTATCCAATGATGTTCAAATTGATCTCTAAAAGCTTCCATTTTTTTTGGTAAATGATTTGGCCAGAAATTACTTAAGAACTGCATTAATTTATCAGAGAATTTTTCAGGAAGAAATTTAATTTTCTCTGCTATGATATCCACAATTCTTTTGAATTCAAAAAGTGACGGTAGAAAGTTTGTTCCAAGTTTTTCAATTACTATAAAAGTATCCTTACTGTATTTTTTTGCAGCATCATAGCAATCCCTATGCATATAATCTCCAAGCCTTGGAAGTTCATTGAAATTCCTAAGAATTTCTCTTCTTATTTTCCAAAAATCATCTTGATTATTCGAACCAACATAAAATACTTTACTTTTTTTAGGAGCCTTATAAGTATCTAGTCGTAATGCAAATACAGCAATTTTACCTGCACTTCCTGACGCAGAATATAATAACCTATTATCTGCATTAAAACGTGCTGCGGTGTTTTCATCTATTCCTCTAACTATTTCAGAATATTTATCATCTGAGCCTAATTTTTTAGATTTTAAAATATCTGAACTAGTGTAGTTGTTGTTTTCTAAATTAACTAAGATTTCCTCAGGATTAGATCCTAAGTTTATGTCTAACTCATTAATTAATTCTAGCTTACCATCTTTATTGACTTTCGCATACAATGCAAATTCAGTATAGGCTGGTCCCCTGTGAACTAAAGATCCACCAGAATTATTACATACGCCTCCTACAATAGATGCACCTATTGATGTTGAACCAATCACAGAATGAGGTTCTTTTTCAAGAGGTTTTAGTTTATTCTCTAAGTCATATAAACTGCTTCCTGCTAGAGCTAGGATTTGATTACCATTATTAATAAGTTGAATGGAATTAACTCTGAGAGTATTTATAATTACAATTGGGCGATCATAATCGTTTCCAAAAGGTGTTGAACCACCCGTCAAACCGGTATTAGCAGCTTGCATAATCACAATAATGTCGTGTTTAACACATATTTGTAAAACTTTCCAAATTTCTAATAATGTGCCTGGCTTAATAACAGCTACAGCATCTCCCCCGCCATATCTCCAGCCTTTATTAAAAGGTTCTTTTCCCCATTTACTAGTAATTACATATTTATTACCTGTAATTAGCTTGAATTCTTCAACTATTTTACTTGTAGTTGTCATTAAAATCTATAAATATTAAATATTATATTAGCCAAAATTAATTTTATTAAAACTACAATGAAAAAATATATTTATTTGTTATTAGTCTTAATTCTTTCTTACGGCTGTTCAAACAATACTTTTATTTTAGATGCTGAAACAAACCACGATGAAGACTTAAATGTGTTCTTAGTTAAATTAGGTGAAAGTAATTTACCTGTTGTAGTTGATTCTACTAAAGTATTTGAAGGTAAGTTTTCATTTACTGATTCAATTTCTGTTCCAGAAATGCATTATGTTGTTTTTGATAAACAAAGAGATAATCTTCCTGTTGTTATTGAGCCGGGAACAATTAGTATTAAGGTTTTTAAAGACAGTATTAGGGCTTCTAGAGTTTCTGGGACTAAGTCAAATGAAGACTTTTCAACTTATAAGTCTAAAACAAAAGATTTTTATGTAGAATTAAATAAAGTTCAAGCTGAAATGAGAAATGCTAGCTTTTCTAAGGATACTCTTCTTTTAAGCGATTTAAACAGTCAGTTTGAATCTTTAAAAGATAAATTAAGAATTTATGAAGAAAGTTTTATTGTAGAAAATAATGACTCGTATTTGTCTTCTCTTATTCTTCAAAGAATGCTTATGAATAAGGAGATTGAAATTGAAAAAATTGAATCTTATTTCTTAAGATTTACAGAAATAATAAAAAATACAAAATCATCTATTGAGATCAAGAAAAAGATGGATGAAATCAAAAAAGACAGTGAAACTCCATCTGTTGGAAGTTTAGCTCCTGAATTTACTGGGCCAGATTTATTTGCTGAACCTGTTTCTTTAAGTGATGTAAAATCTAAAGTTATATTATTAGACTTTTGGGCGTCTTGGTGTGCTCCTTGTAGAGTCGAAAACCCTAGTTTGGTTAACTTAAAGTCTAAGTATAGTGACGATGAATTTCAAATTATAGGTGTGTCTCTTGACAGAGATATGGAATCATGGATTAACGCAATTGAAAGTGATAATATTAAGGATTGGGTTCATGTTTCAAATTTAAAATTCTGGGGAGAACCAATTGCCAAACAATATAAGGTTACTCAAATGCCTACAACTTTTGTTTTAGATGAGTCTAAAAAGATAATTGGCGTAGATGTAAAAGGAGATGATTTAGATGCAATGATCGCGTTGCAATTATCGAAATAAACTATTTTTTTTATCGTAGTAAAGTATTATAAACGGAGTTATTAATAACAGTACTAACCACGTATGTTGTATTAGAATAGACGGTTTTATTAGTATTGTAATAATCATTCCAGCTATTGCGCCCCCTAAGTGTGCTGAGTGTCCAATATTCCCTGAGTTTTTTTTCATTCCATAAATTGAATAAAGAATATAGCATAAACCAAATACATATGAGGGTAATGGTATTGGAAAAAATAAAAGAGCTAATTTCATTTCTGGAAATAATAATATTGAAGAATAAACAATTCCAGTTACTGCTCCACTTGCTCCTACCGCAGAATAAAAAACTTCATTTTTATGTTGTTTTAAAGTAAAAAAATTGCCGAAATAAAGGCTTAGAAGATATATTATTAAATAATAAAACTCTCCTAGCTGCATTAATATAGCACCAGAAAATACCCATAATGTAAATAGATTAAAAAACAGATGACTATAGTCTGCATGCAAGAAAGCAGATGACCACATTCTGTATTTGTCTCCATTTTTAATTGACTGGATCTGAAATTTGTATTTGTTAAAAAAAGTTAAATTTTTGAATCCTTTTATTGAGAATACACAAGTAATTATAATAATGATAAAAAGCATTTTTCAAAAGTATGTAAAAAAAAACCCAGAATAAATTCTGGGTTAATTATTTATTATAATTTAATTGGTTACCATTTTTTCACAAGAACTCTAGTAAATTTTCTTACTCTTTTAAAAGTATCCCAATTTACATCCTTATTCATTTTATTTCTGTCTTTCATGTAATTAGGATTATTGATTCTAAAACTTCTGTCAGATTCTAATAAATCTCCGTATGACTTATATCCCGAAACAAAATAATGTGTTCCCTCTGGATGAACTCCACTTATAATATTACCATGAATTGTTCCCTTGTTTTCTCTTGGATATTTTACATTTAGAGTTTTCATAGTATTTCTCATAATATCACGACTAGACCACGATTTCGAATTAACAATTGTAACTACTTGAAATGGAAATACAGTTTCAGAATTGAAATTTAAAATAGTTGTTCCATTTCCTGAACTTCCACCCTCTTTAAAGTAATTATTCATTTTGCTAAAAAATAATTGAGTTTCTAAATTAGGGCCTGAAGACCACATTTTATTTAATGCATCAGCATTTCCAGTAAAAATTACTTGATGAGTCGCATCAAATTCTGAATCAGAAAACATAACACTGTATAGATATGCTGTAACTCCATCTGTTTTGTTAGAGGAGAATTGTTTATCAAGTAAAGAAACAACAGTTTCCTCATCTGAACCATCTATAGAGAATGAATAAGCTTGCCAATGCGTTCTATCTTGTGAATAAGCTGATAAAACAAATAATAATAGTAGTAGTGATGTAATTTTTTTCATAGTTTTTTTAATTTAATATAAATATATAAAAAAACATTCTTAGAGGAACTTAATTATAATATTTAATTATGATAATAAAATAATAGATTTGCAATAATGAATTTAATTACAAGGTTTTTATTATATCCAATACTATTATTTATATCCTACCTGCCTTTTAAAGTATTATACTTAATCTCTGATATATTTTATTACTTATTATATTATGTTATTCGATACAGAAGAAAAGTTGTAAGAAAAAATTTAGAATTATCAAAAGTATCTAACAATAATAAGGATTTGTTAAGGATTGAAAAAGAGTTTTATAGACACTTAACAGATGTATTTTTTGAAATGTTTAAGTTTTATAGTATCAAGCCTGAGGAAATGAAAAAGAGATTTTATATCGAAAATCCTGAAATATTTTATGATTTTGAAAAAAAGAATAAAAGCGTAATGTTTATGACTTCTCACTATGGCGGATTCGAATGGTTTTTGTCAATAACATATCACGTTCCTCAACTTCCTTTTGCTGTATATACACCATTATCAAATAAAAGTTTAGAAGTATTAATAAAGAAGTTTAGATTAAGACATGGTTCAAAATTAATTTCAAGATATGAAGCAGGATCCTACATTAAAAAACAACTTAAAGAAAATAAATTATTCTTGTATGGAATGGCTGCTGATCAATCTGCACAAATTAGATCAATCACCTATTGGAAAGAATTTTTGGGAATTAAAGTTCCTGTTTTTACAGGATCAGAAAGGATTGCGAAACAACACGATATCCCTGTTGTTTTCGGTAAAGTTGTAAAAGTTAAAAGAGGACATTATAAAGTGGTTGTTGAATTAATAACTGAGTTTCCAAATAAACACAAGGATTATCAAATTACAGACATCTATTTAAATAAACTTGAAAAACAAATTAGAGATATTCCAGAATATTATTATTGGACACACAACAGGTTTAAGCACATGAATAAAGCACCTAAAGATTAATTTGTCAATTGATTAACTAAGGTTTCAATTTCTTTAATAAGATCTTTAGCTTTATCAATTGTCTTAGCTTCACTGTAAATTCTAATTATTGGTTCAGTATTAGATTTCCTCAACTGAACCCAACTTTCCGTAAAATCTATTCTTACTCCGTCTACTAAATCAAGATTCTCATTATTATATCTTTCAGCAATTTGACTTAAAATAGAATCTACATTTAATGATGGTGAAAGATTGATTTTTTCTTTTACCATATGGTATTCTGGATATGTACTAAGTAGCTTGCTAGCAGTTAACCCTCGTTCTACGAATAAAGATAAAAACAATCCAATTCCAACTATAGAATCTCTTCCGTAATGACTTTCAGGGTATATTACTCCTCCATTACCTTCTCCTCCAATCACGGCATTACATTCTTTCATTTTATGTACAACATTCACTTCTCCAACGGCACTGTATAAATGAACTTGATTATGTTTTAGAGTAACATCATTTAAGGCTCTAGAAGAAGATAAATTCGATACAGTTGAACCCGGTGTTTTACTTAATACATAATCAGCGCATGCTACAAGAGTATTTTCTTCACCAAATAACTCTCCGTCTTCACAAACAAAAACCAATCTGTCAACATCTGGATCTACAGCAATACCTAAATCTGCATTATATTCCAAAACTTTTTTAGATAATTCTGTAAGGTTTTTTTTCAAAGGCTCAGGATTATGTGGAAAATCTCCGTTAGGTTCACAATAAAGTTTAACTACTTCAATATTTAAAGCTTCTAAAAAATCAGGAACTATTATTCCTCCAGTTGAATTCACTGCATCAACAACAACTTTTAATTTTGTCGCTTTAATTTCTTCAACATTTACCAAATTCAAATCCAAAACAGAATTAATATGTTTTTTCATAGAATTATTTGATTTAGTTACAATTCCTAAGTCATGAACATTTGAAAAAACAAAACTCTTAGATTCAGAAAGTTCAACTATTTTTTCACCTTCAAAAGAATTCAAGAATTCTCCATTTTCATCCAATAGTTTTAATGCATTCCACTCTGTTGGATTATGACTTGCAGTTATAATAATACCTCCATGGGCGTTATATTCTTTTACCATTAATTCAACTGTAGGGGTTGTGGATAAATCTAAATCTATAACATTTATACCTAGAGATATAAGTGAGTTTTGAACAAAATTCTGAATCATTTTTCCTGAAATCCTAGCATCTCTACCAATAACTACTGTTGGTTTTATATTTGGATTTCTATTTAAAATCCACTGGCCGTATGCACATCCAAAATTAACCGCGTCTATAGGGGTTAGATTGTCCCCGTATTCACCTCCAATTGTTCCTCTAATACCAGAAATTGATTTTATTAATGTCATGCTTCAAAGATACAACTAGATTAATATTTATATTAGTTTTATATAAATATTTCACACATGTTCAAAAATTACTTTATTATTTCATTACTCATCGTTTTATTTATTTCCTGTGACAACAAAATATATAAAAATGGTATGGTTGTTTCCGCAAAACATGAAGCTTCTAAAGTAGGTATTGATATACTAAAAATGGGAGGTAATGCATTTGATGCTATGATAGCTACAGATTTAGCACTTTCTGTTGTATATCCTAACGCAGGTAATCTAGGTGGTGGTGGTTTTATGGTTTACAGATTATCAGATGGCAAAAACGGAAGTCTTGATTTTCGTGAAAAAGCACCCATTAATTCTACGTCAGAAATGTATTTAGATAATAATAAAGATGTGATTAAAGAATTAAGTCAAAACGGTGCCTTAGCTATTGGTGTTCCAGGAACTATTGCAGGATTGTTCGAGATTCATAATAAATTTGGCACTCTTCCAATAAAAGAATTGTTTCAGCCAGCAATAGATTTAGCAAACAATGGTTATGAATTAACATCTAAACAAGTGAATACTATTAATAATTATAAAAATTTAATATTAGAACTAAATGATTCAATACCATTATTTAATAAGTCTTTTAAAAAAGAAGATTTATTTATAAATAAAGCTTTAGCTAGCACTCTTTCATTAATTTCAGAAAAGGGTAAAGAAGTGTTTTACAACGGGGAAATTGCAAATAAATTATCGTCATATATAATTAGTAAAGGTGGAATTATTACACCAGAAGATTTTGCTTTATATAAACCAGTTTGGAGAGAAGCATTAGAAATTAAATACAAAGATTTAAATATAATTTCAATGGGACCACCCTCAAGCGGAGGTGTTGTTTTAGGTCAAATTTTAAAAATGATTGAAAATTATAAATTAAATGAATTAGGTCACAACAGTGAATTATATATGCAATTATTAGTTGAAGCAGAAAAATTATCTTTTGCAGACAGAAGTAAATATTTAGGTGATCCTGATTTTAATTACATTCCCACAGATGAACTATTAGATTCAGAATATTTAAAATCGAGATTTAAATCATTTAGTTTTGATAGTATACAAAAATCTAATAGTATTAATCCAGGAAATATTTTAATTAATGAAAGTAACGAAACTACTCATTATTCAATAGTCGATAAGTTTGGAAATGCAGTTTCAGTTACTACCACTTTAAATGGCAACTATGGTTCAAAATTAATACCCTCTGAACTTGGTTTTTTTTTGAACAATGAAATGGATGATTTTTCTATTAAACCAGGCTCACCAAACATGTATGGGTTGATTGGTGGGAAAACTAATTCAATTGAACCGCAAAAACGCATGTTAAGTTCAATGACACCTTCCATTATTGAATTAAACGGAAAATTGTCTATGGTTCTTGGAAGTCCTGGGGGTCCAACAATAATAACTTCAGTATTACAAACATTATTAAATTTTTATGAGTTTGGTTTTGATATTGAAGAGTCTGTAGATGCTTCTAGATTTCATCACACATGGCTTCCTGATAAAATATTTTATGAAAAAAATACGTTGTCAAATAAAATTAAGAATGATTTAAAGAAAAAAGGATACATCTTTAACTCTAATTATTCTGTTATAGGTCGCGTAGATGCTATTCATATTGATGAAAATCAAATATTTTATGGAGGAGCAGATAAAAGAGGTGATGATAAAAGTATTGGATATTAAATAAAACTTCTTCTTAAATTTATATTTATTATCGTAATTTGTGCCCTTGATTTTTTAAATGAGTAATAATATTTTAGTTAAGGGTGCAAGAGTACATAACTTGAAGAATATTGACGTAAATATTCCAAGAAATAAATTTGTGGTTATTACTGGTATTTCGGGAAGTGGCAAATCTTCTCTTGCATTTGACACCATTTATGCAGAAGGACAAAGAAGATATATAGAAACTTTTTCTGCTTACGCACGACAGTTTATTGGTGGGTTAGAGAGACCTGATGTTGATAAAATCGATGGGCTTTCTCCTGTGATTGCTATTGAACAAAAAACAACTTCAAAAAACCCTAGATCAACTGTTGGAACAATAACTGAAATTTATGATTATTTAAGATTATTTTTCTCAAGAGTTGCAGACGCATATAGTTATAATTCAAATGAAAAAATGATCAGTTATACTGACGATGAAATCATTGATCTTGTTTTTAAAAATTTTGTTAACAAAAAAATCTCTATACTATCTCCTGCTGTTCAATCAAGAAAAGGACATTATAGAGAACTTTTTTCTTCAATTTTAAAACAAGGTTTTTTAAAAGCTAGAATTGATGGTGTTATAACTGACTTGAAACCAAATTTGAAACTTGATAGATATAAAATTCATGATATAGAAATTGTAATTGATAGAATCATATTAAAGAATGATGAATCATCTAAAAAAAGATTGAAGGACAGTTTAATTACTGCAATGTATCACGGAAATAACTCTTTATTAATTGTTAATGAAGAAGATGATTCTAACACATATTACAGTCGAAGTTTAATATGTCCAACAACTGGTATATCCTATGAAAAACCTGAACCAAATTCGTTTTCATTTAATTCACCTAAAGGAATGTGTAAAAAATGTAATGGGCTAGGAAAATTAAACAGAGTAAATATTGATTTAGTTCTACCCGATAATAGTATATCAATACACAATGGTGGAATTGTTCCGTTGGGAATTTATAAAAGTAGTTGGATTTTTAAGCAAATTGAAACTATCTCTGAAAGACATAATTTCAGTTTAAAAGATCCAATAAGTAAGATTCCAAAAAAAGCAATGGACATAATATTGTTTGGTGGAAATGAATCTTTTTCAGTTGAATCTAAAACTTTAGGTTTAACAAGAAAGTACGAAATTGATTTTGAAGGAGTAATACCATTTATTGAAAATCAAGCTAATGAAATTTATAGTGCTAGAATAAAAAGATGGGCCAATGGTTTTATGGATAATGTTAAATGTGAAAGTTGTAATGGTTCAAGATTGAATAAAGAGTCAAGTTTCTTTTTAATAAACAATAAAAATATTCATGATCTAAGTAGTTTAGACATAATAGATTTAAAAAAATGGTTTAAATCTGTAGAATCAAAGCTTAGTGACAGAAATAAAATAATTGGGTCAGAAATTATTAAAGAAATTAATAAACGTTTAGATTTTTTATTAAATGTTGGTTTAGATTATCTTTCATTAAGTAGACCTACAAAATCTCTCTCTGGAGGAGAGTCTCAAAGAATAAGGTTAGCAACTCAAATAGGATCTCAATTAGTGGGTGTTTTATATATATTAGATGAGCCTAGTATTGGTCTTCACCAAAGAGATAATTCAAAGCTTATTGATTCGCTCAAAAAATTAAGAGATTTGGGTAATACTATTATAGTTGTTGAACATGATAAGGAAATAATGGAAAAAGCTGATTGTATTATTGACGTTGGTCCACTAGCTGGTAAAAATGGCGGTGAAATAATTTTTAATGGAACTTATAAAGAAATTTTAAAAACTAACACTGTAACTTCTAAATTTTTAAAAAATATTAAATGTATTCCTGTTCCAGAAAAAAGAAGAAAATCTAAAAACAAATTAACTCTTGAAGGTTGTTCTGGAAATAATTTAAAAAATATAACTGTTGATTTTCCACTGGGTTTAATGATTGGAGTTACTGGAGTTTCAGGAAGTGGAAAATCTACTTTAGTTAATGAAACATTATACCCGATTTTGAATAATCATTTTTTTAACGGAGTAAAAGAACCATTACCATATAAAAAAATTAATGGTTTGAAACACATTGATAAAGTCATTGAAATTAATCAGTCTCCAATAGGAAGAACTCCAAGAAGTAATCCAGCAACTTACACAGGTGTTTACAGTGATATTAGATCTTTATTTTGTATGACACAAGAATCTCTGATTAGAGGATATAAACCTGGAAGATTCAGTTTTAATGTTGTAGGTGGAAGATGTGAAACATGTCAAGGTGGAGGATTAAGAAAAATAGAAATGAATTTCCTTCCAGATGTTTATATTAACTGTGATGATTGTCAAGGTAAAAGGTTTAATAGAGAAACTTTGGAGATAAGATATAAAGGCAAATCTATTGCTGATATTTTGAGTATGACAATTAATGAAAGTTGTGATTTTTTTGAAAACTTTCCTAAAATTTTAAGAAAATTAAAAACTTTAAAAGAAGTAGGTTTAGGTTATGTTACTTTGGGACAACAATCGACTACATTATCAGGTGGAGAAGCACAAAGAATAAAGTTAGCTTCAGAACTGTCTAAAAAAGATACAGGAAATACAATATATATATTAGATGAACCTACAACTGGTCTTCATTTTCAGGATATTAAGGTTTTATTGGAAATGATTAATAAATTAGTTAATAAGGGAAATACTGTTATAATTATAGAGCATAATATGGATGTGATTAAAAGTGTTGATCATATCATTGAAATTGGTCCTAATGGCGGGAAATTAGGAGGTCAGGTTATTTTTAATGGTAGACCAGAGGAATTGATTAATATTGAGAAAAGTCCTACAGCTATGTATTTAAAAAAAGAACTAACTTAGTTTTATGCATAGTAAAAATTTGAAAGGTTGGAATGAAGTAAAGACAAACGATTCTTGGTCTGTTTTTAAAATAATGGGAGAGTTTGTAGATGGATTTGAAAAACTGAGTAAGATTGGTCCCTGTGTATCAATATTTGGATCAGCTAGAACAAAACCTGATCATCCTCATTATATATTAACAACAGACATAGCTGAGAAGATAGTAGATCTTGGATTTGGAATAATAAGCGGTGGAGGTCCCGGAATCATGGAGGCAGCTAATAAAGGAGCTAAAAAGGCTTTAGGTCCATCTGTTGGATTGAGTATTGAACTTCCATTTGAACAAACTGAAAATCCCTACATAGATGATGACAAATCTTTACATTTTGACTATTTTTTTGTAAGAAAAGTAATGTTTATGAAATATGCTCAAGCTTTTGTTGTTATGCCTGGTGGTTTTGGAACTTTAGACGAACTTTTTGAAGCATTAACATTAATTCAAACAAAGAAGGCAGAAATATTTCCTATTATTTTAGTTGGAAAATCTTTTTGGAAAGGATGTATTGATTGGGTTAAAGAACAATTATTATCTAATCATAATTATGTTTCAGATATTGATTTAAACCTTATATCAATTGTTGATTCTCCAGACGAAGTTATAGATATACTAACTAAGTTTTACGACAAGAAAGGATTCAAGCCTAACTTTTAATATTTATTAATTATTCTTATGAGAAAATGTTTATCATTACTTTTTCTTTTTTTAATAAGTAATGTACTATCTCAAGAAAACGATTATTTTATTGATGCAAATTTTGATCTTAATAATAGAATAATTGAGATTTATCAGACTATAGATTTTACTAATACTACTTCTAATAATTTAAATTATATTATTTTAAATGACTGGGCTCACTCCTATTTCAGACCTACTACTCCATTAGGAAAACGGCTTTCTGAAGACTTTACTCTTAATTTTCAAAGATCTACTAAAAACCAAAGAGGTTTTACTACTATAATTGACATTAAGTCTGACAGTACTATACTTGATCATACAAGATTGAAAGAGAATATAGACTTAGTTAAAGTAAAACTTAAAAATCTTTTAAAACCAAATGAAAAAATCACAATAACTATAGAATACAAAATAAAAATCCCTATAAGTGACTTCACTGGATATGGTATTGATAAAAATAATAATATAAATCTTTCTGAATGGTTTATAACTTTAGCTAAAGTTATTGACAATAATTGGCTAATTGAAAGTAATCTAGATTTAAATGATATTTCATTAGACCCCTCATTTTATAAGTTCAAAATTACTTATCCTTCACAATTTGAATTAATATCTGATTTTGAAATTGATTCTATTATTAATAAGGATACTTATAAAACTTTAATTTCTAAAAAAGAAAAGAGAATTTATAATCCAATTTTAATAACTAAAAACAAATCTTTTAAAAGTTTTAAAACAAGAAATAATACTGTAATTACAGATATTGATAATATCATAAATAATAAAACAGATTCTTTAATTTTCAAAGTAGTTAGTTATGTTGATAGCAAAACTGGAAATAAATTATTATCTAAATCGAATTCAAATGATTCGGTAAACTTTAATTTTCTTTTGAACAAGACTATCAATTATGTAGAAAGCAAACTTGGTGTTTACCCTATTAATAATATAGTGCTATCTAAGTTTAATCAAGACAATGACCCAGTATATGGATTAAATAAAATTCCGGAGCTATTAAATCCATTTGAAAAATCATTTCTTCAAGAATTTTCGGTTTTAAAACTTATTATATCTAGTTATTTAAACAATTTATATCCAATTCATAAACGAAAAAATAATTGGCAAATAAAAGGAATTGAAGTTTTTTTATTAATTGATTATATAGAGAAATATTATCCTGATTTAAAATTAATTGGAAAACTTTCTAAGCTATCTGTTATTAAGAATAGAGAGTATTCGAAATTTAAATTTAACGATCAGTACAGATTGTTTGACAATATTATTTCAAGTAGGAACATCTCTCAGCCAATTGATTCTCATATAGATTCATTAACTATGATAAATCATAAAGTAATTAATCCTTATAAATCTGGACTTGCTTTAAAAATGGTTGATGATTTCTTGGGAAACAAAAAGGTGTTTCAAAGTATCTATGAATTTTCCATTAACAATAAACTTATTTCTAGCAACAGAACTTTTATTGATTTACTTTACGAAAATAACGATGAAAAGATTTCTTGGTTCAAAAACTACCTTAGATATAATAACAGTATTGATTTTTCAATTAAAAAAATTGAATCTAATAAAAACAATCATAAGTTTTTGATTAAAAATAATTCGTTAATAAGTATACCATTAAAAATTTCATTTACAGATTATAATAATAAAACTCAAACTAAATGGCTTAATCAATTCAAAAATGATACTATAATAAATGTTAATTCTAAAACTAAAATAAACCTAAATCCTAATAAATATTTTTCAGAGTATAATTTTTCTAATAATTATTCTTCAACTGAAAGAATTAAGAAAAAAACAAAATTTGTATTATTTAGAGATTTTGAAAATAACTTAAGTAATCAAGTTTTTTACATTCCTATTTTTGATTATAATCTTTATGATGGTCTAATGCCTGGTGTTTCTTTTTCAAATTCAACTCCGATAAAGCGATCATTTACCTATAAAATTGAACCAAGTTTTTCAACAAAACAAAATGAATTTTTAGGAAATATTAACCTAAAATATACTGATTACAATACAAATAAAAATAGTGGTTTATATAGTGTTAACTATTTTTTAGGTGCATCAACATTTCATTATAAAGATGATCTTTCATATAATTCTTTTTTTCCATCAATTGTTTTAGCATTTAGAGATAAGAATTTAAGATCAAATTCTAGACAAATATTAAGCATGAGGTACATAAGTGTCTTTAGAGAAGAAAATTCAAATTCAATTGAATATCCTAATTATAATATTTTAAATTTTAAATACATAAAAGCTAATTCTAGTGTTGAAAAGGGATTTAATTTTCAATTAGATTTTCAAATTAACAAAGATTTTGTAAAAAGTTCTATAACATTTAATTATAGAAATTATTATAAAACAAATAGACAATATAACATTAGATTTTTTGCGGGAAAATTTATAAAGAACAATACCATGGATGATTATTTTAGTTTTTCATCTTACAGAGCTAGAGATTATTTATTTAGTACTAATTTACTTGGGCGATCTGAAAACTCTGGATTTTACAGCCAGCAATACATTGGATCGGAGGGTGGATTTAAATCTAAAATTAATTATGAGTATGCCAATGATTACATAATTTCTTTAAATTCAGGAATAACGATTTGGCAATGGATTGAAGGTTACACTGGAATTGCAGCTATAAAAAACACAAATAAAAATTTGAATTTTCAGTATGAATCTGGAATAAGGTTAAATCTTTTAACCGATTATTTTGAGTTGTACCTTCCCTTCTACTCTTCTCTAGGAAATGAGTTAAATCAAAGTAAATACTTAAGTAAAATAAGATTTAAAATTTCTATTGACCCTGACACATTATCAAGTCTCTTTACAAGAAGATGGTTTTGATATACTAATAGGAATCAACATCTTTTTTATTTAAATTTGCGCATCCTAAATTTCTTAATGGAAAACAACACTGATCTTAATAAAGAAATTTCTTTTGAAACCTTTAAAAAACAGGTTTTAGAAGACTATAGAATAATAGTTACAAGTAGAGAAGCTAGTTTACTTGGTAGAAGAGAGGTTTTAAGTGGAAAAGCAAAGTTTGGTATTTTTGGAGATGGTAAAGAATTACCCCAAATTGCTCTTGCAAAAGTTTTTCAAAATGGGGATTTTAGATCAGGTTATTATAGAGATCAAACTTTTATGATGGCAATCAAGGAGCTTTCTATTAAGCAGCTATTTTCTGGTTTATATGCTAACACTAATATAAATGAAGAGCCAATGTCTGCTGGACGTCAAATGGGAGCACATTTTAATACTCCACTACTTAACAATGACGGTACTTGGAAAAAATTAATTGATCATAAAAATTCTAGTTCTGATATATCATGTACAGGCTCTCAGATGCCTAGATTACTTGGTTTAGCACAAGCTTCAAAATTATATAGAAAATTAGATTTTAAAAACTCTAAAAACTTTTCAAAAAATGGAAATGAAATTGCATGGGGAACTATCGGAAACGCTAGTACTAGTGAAGGTGTGTTTTTTGAAGTATTAAATGCTGCAGGAGTTCATCAAGTTCCTATGGTGATTAGTATTTGGGACGATAAATATGGGATTTCTGTTGAAAATAAGGATCAAACAATAAAAGAAGATATTTCTGAAGCTTTATCTGGTTTTAAAAGAACATCACAAAAAAAAGGTTTCGAAATACTCACTGTTAATGGTTGGGACTATCCTGATTTAATTAATACATATCAAAAGGCTAGTGATATTGCCAGAGTTGAACATGTTCCTGTAATAGTGCATGTAAGAGAATTAACACAGCCAATAGGTCATTCCACATCAGGATCGCATGAGAGATACAAGTCTAAGGATAGATTAGAATGGGAAAAGGTTAACGATTGTAATCTGAAAATGAGACAATGGATTATTGATAATAGTATTTCAAATGATAATGAGTTGACTAAAATAGAATCTCAATGTAAGGATTATGTGAAAGTTTCAAAGAAAGAAGCTTGGGAAACTTATATAAATCCTATTTTAAAAACCAGAAATGAATACATTCATATTTTAGATAATCTTTCCAAAAAGTTTCCAGAATATGATTTAAATATTTTAAGTTCTGAGCTTTCAAGAATTAAAGAACCTAATAAAAAAGATATTTTATCAAATGCGAGAAAAATATTACGCATAATGTTAAATAAAAACTCAAATGAGTTAGATGTTCTTAAAAATTGGATTAGTAAATTCTCAATTGAACAGAGTGAAGTTTACAGTTCTAAACTTTATAATGAGTTTGATACTAACTATAAAAGCGTAAAAAAAATTGATCCAATATATAATTTTGATAATAAGAAAATTGATGGAAGGATTATAATTAGAAATAATTTTGAAAGTTTATTATCCAAACATGATAATCTAATTATTTTTGGCGAAGATTCAGGTAAAATTGGTGATGTAAATCAAGGATTAGAAGGACTGCAAGATATTTATGGAGATGAAAGAGTTGCAGATAGAGGAATTAGAGAAGCATCTATAATTGGTGAAGGTATTGGATTAGCACTTAGGGGATTTAGACCAATTGCTGAAATTCAATATTTAGATTATTTACTCTACGGATTACAAATACTAAGTGATGACTTAGCCACTCTTCACTACAGAACTTTTGGAAGACAAATTGCTCCTTTAATAATTAGAACAAGGGGACATAGATTGGAAGGAATATGGCATTCTGGTTCTCCGATGGGAGCAATACTATCTACACTAAGAGGAATAAACATACTTGTTCCAAGAAATATGGTTCAAGCTTCTGGAATGTACAATTCTTTATTACAATGTCAAGAACCTGCTTTAATTATAGAGTCTTTAAATGGATATCGTCTTAAAGAAAACCAACCTAATAATTTATCTGAATTTACTGTTATGATTGGTGAATCTGAAAAAATTAAGAATGGTAATCAAATCACTATAGTTTCCTATGGGTCTACTTTGAGATTAGTGGAAAAAGCTTCAAATGAGTTAGAGGAGTTAAGAGTTAGTTGTGAAATTATTGACATTCAATCGTTAATTCCATTTGATAATTCCAATTTAATTATTGAAAGTTTAAAAAAGACTAACAAATTACTAATTGTTGATGAAGATCTTCCTGGTGGAGCATCATCTTATATTTTACAAAAAATCATTCAAGAACGTGATGGCTTTAAATATTTAGACTCTGCGCCAATAACATTGACTTCTAAAGCTCACAGACCAGCTTATGGAACCGACGGGGATTATTTTTCAAAACCATCAATGGATGATATAATTGAAACAGCATATTTAATAATGAATGAATACGATCCAAATAATTATCCAGATTTAATCTAATTCATTATTTGACAAATAAGTTGGTTAAGGATATTTTCTTGAGAATTGTTGCTTACACCAAATCCTTTAGATTTTAAATCAACATCTTTTATAAGTGTTATTATCAAAGATATTTTCTTCATAGGATATATTTTTGCAGCTTTATGATATTCCTTAACAAAAAATTTATTTATTCCAAGTACAGAGGAAACATTTGTATCAGATTTATTATTTAAACTATGAAATTGAAATAGTTGAATAAAATAATTAAATAAAGAACTTAATACTAATTGAGTTGGATATGCTTTAACATTATTAGAAAAATAATCACCAATAACTAAAGCTTTATTTAGTTCACCTAAACCAATAGCATTTCTTAACTCAAAAATGTTAAAATCTTTACTAATTCCAATGTTTTTTTCAATCAGTGTAGGATCTATATTATTGTTTTTAGGTTTTAATAATTTAAGTTTATTTAATTGATTATTTATCATTTTCAAGTCACAGCCTAAAAACTCCACAAGCATTTGATTTGCTTTAAAATCTATTGTATAATTATCTTCTTTTAATTTACTTGAAATCCAACTTGAAACCTGATTCTCATAAGGGTTTTTAGAATTTAAAATCAATCCAAATTTTTGAATTGCCTTATAGATTTTTTTTCGTTTGTCTAGTGTTTTGTACTTATAGTTAATAACTAAGATTGTTGAATGCATAGGGTTCAATAGATAATTCAACAAGCCATCAATCTTTGATGATAAATCTTGAGCTTCTTTGATTATTACTAATTGAAATTTAGACATCATAGGAAATCTTTTACAAACCGAAATAATCTCATCTATATTGGTATCTTTTCCATAAAGAATTGTTTGATTAAAACTTTTTTCTTCATTATTTAAAACATTATTTTCTAATAAATCATTAATTAAATCTATATAATATGTTTCTTCACCCATTAAAAAATAAATTGGGTTATAAACTTTATTATTGATTTTTGAAACTATACTATTTATTTCTTGTAAATTCATTTATTAAATATGATAACATTAAATTTTCCAGACTTTGAATTTAAGTTAAAAAAAATTGATAGTAAAACTTTTATTTTTGATTTTTTAAGAAAAAAATATTTTCTTTTGACACCAGAAGAATGGGTTAGACAACACGTTTTAAATTTTCTATTTGTTAAAAAAATTCCCCTATCACATATAGCTGTAGAAAAAAAAATCAATGTAAATAATTTAAATAAAAGATTTGATGTTGTTGTTTATAATAGTATTGGTGATGTATTAATGCTAATTGAATGTAAATCTCCATCAATAAAATTAACTCAAGAAGTTTTTGATCAAATCTCTGTTTACAATTTAAATTTAAATTCAAATTTTTGCATGATAACTAATGGATTAGATCATATATATTTTAAGATTGATCAAATATCTAAAAAATATACTTTTGTAAAAGAATTTCCATTAAAATGAAAATAGCTATCGTAATTCTTAACTGGAATGGACTAAAACACTTAAAAAAATTTTTACCAAGTGTTTTAAAACACTCTGGAAAAAACCCAATTTATATTATAGACAATTATTCAACAGACAGTTCTGTTGAATTCGTAAAAGAAACTTATCCTGAGATTAAATTGATCTTAAACAATGATAATTTTGGCTATGCTAAAGGTTATAATGAGGGTTTAAAAAAAGTAAAAGAAGAAATTTATTGTTTGTTAAATAATGACGTAGAAGTTACAAAAGATTGGTTGAATCCTATTATAGAAGAGTTTACAAATAATGAATCTGTAGTAATTGCACAGCCAAAAATATTGGATTATAAAATCAAAAACAAATTTGAATATGCAGGAGCTGCGGGTGGTTTCATTGATTACTTTGGATACCCATATTGCAGAGGAAGAATTTTTAGTAATATTGAAAAAGATAATGGTCAATATGATCAAAATATTGATATTTTTTGGGCATCAGGCGCATGTTTTTTTATAAGAAAAAATACTTATGAGTTACTTAACGGTTTTGATGAAAACTTTATTAATCATATGGAGGAAATTGATTTATGTTGGAGATTAACAAATTTAAATCTTAATCTTAAAAAAAGATTTTTATATAAAAGTGTTGTTTTTCATTTAGGAGGAGGATCTTTAAATTATGAAAATCCAAAAAAACTATTTTATAATATAAGAAATCAAAGATGGATGATAATTAAAAACATGAATCTATTAAACAATTTTTCGCCCACTATTTATGTAGTTCAATGTATTAATTTATTTTTAGGTCTTTATTATCTTATAATTAATAAAACCAATCATTTTAAGGAAATTTATAATGCTATGTTTCAGAGTTCAATTATAATCAATGAGAAGAGAGTAAATATTTCAAAAAGTTATAGAAGGATAATATCAAACGAAATTAAACCAAAGCATTTTGCAATAAAGTCAATTCTTTATCAATATATAATTAGGGCAAGAAAAAAATATTCAGATTTAACTTAACTTTAATTTTTTGTTTTAAATTTTTATTTAAATTTGAACATAAATAAAAAAATATGAAAAAATTAATCCTTACTATCTTAACTGTTTCAGTTTTGTTTCCCTCATGTATTTCTAAAAAAGATTATGCTGCTTTAGAAGCTACTAGTAAACAAAACAAAGACTTATTAAACACTGCAACTATAAAACTTAATGCTTGTATTGAAGATAAATCTAATTCGGAAGCTAGTTTAAAAACTTTAAAAGATCAAGTTGCTTTTTTGAAAGCAAATAACCAAGACCTTATTAACAATATGGGTAATCTTACTACTTTATCTCAAAAAGGAGCTGAAAATCTTGAAAAATCTTTAGAAAGTATGAAGGAAAAGGATTTGACAATTAATACAATGAGAGACGCTGTCACAAGAAGAGATTCTGTAACACTTGCATTGGTTACTAGTTTAAAAGGTACTTTTATTGATATTAATGATAAAGATATTGAAGTAAATGTTGAAAAAGGTGTGGTCTTTATTTCAATCTCTGATAAGTTATTATTTAATAGTGGAAGTTATGTAGTCTCTGAAAGAGCTAAAGAAGTTCTTGGAAAAGTTGCTAAAGTTGTTTTAGATAAGCCTGAAATCGAATTTCTTGTCGAAGGTCATACGGATGATCAATCTATTCAAAACGAAGTGCTATTAGACAACTGGGACTTAAGTGTTAAAAGAGCAACCTCTGTTGTTAGAGTTTTACAAAATGATTTTGGTGTTCAGCCTGAAAGAATGACAGCCGCTGGAAGAAGTTATTATGTTCCTGTAGCGGATAATGATACTGCAGAAAATAGATCTAAAAACAGAAGAACTAGAATAGTTGTACTTCCAAAACTTGATCAGTTTTATGATTTAATTGAACAGGGAATGCAAGGAGGAGCAAATTAATAATTAATAAATAGTTAAAAAAAAGCACATTCAATGAATGTGCTTTTTTTTTTCAAGTAAGTCAAAAACTAAATATTTCTTTTTACCTATCAAATACCCAATTAAATAGACGATATTTGCACACTTAATAAAAAAAAATGGGCAATTTCAAAGATTTAGGTGTAAACAAAGGTTTGTTAAAAGCTGTTGAAGAAATAGGTTTTACATCACCTACACCTGTACAAGAGAAAGCTATACCTTACTTACTCAAAGGTAAAAAAGATTTAATTGCTTTGGCTCAAACAGGTACTGGAAAAACTGCTGCGTTTGGACTTCCATGTATTCAACATGTTGATGCTAAAGTAAAACATGTTCAAACAATAATACTCTGCCCTACCCGTGAATTATGTATTCAAATATCAAAAGATCTACTTAAATTCGCAAAACACTTAGATTATGTTAAAATTGTTGCTGTATACGGAGGAACCAGCATTGAAAATCAAATAAAATCAATAAAAAAAGGTGTTCAAATTATAGTAGGTACACCAGGAAGAACTAAGGATTTAATTAGAAGAAAAGTTTTAAAATTAGATGTTGTAAACAAAGTAGTTCTAGATGAAGCGGATGAGATGTTGAGTATGGGTTTTAAAGAAGATTTAAGCTATATTTTAGATACAACTTCAGAAAATAGACAAACAATGTTATTCTCTGCCACAATGTCTAGAGAAGTTAGGTCAATTTCTAAGAAATTCATGAAAGATGCTGAAGAAATTACTGTTGAAAAATTAAATTCTGGTGCAAAAAATGTTGAACATCATGTTTATAATGTTAATTCTAGAGATAAGTATGATACTTTAAAAAGAATTGCTGACTTCAATCCAGATGTTTATGGAATTGTTTTTTGTAGAACTAGAAGAGAGACACAAGATATTGCTAATAAATTTATGAATGATGGATACAATGCTGATGCAATCCATGGTGAATTATCTCAAGGCCAAAGAGATGAAGTAATGTCGAAATTTAGAAATAAATCTTTACAAATATTAATAGCAACTGATGTAGCGGCAAGAGGTCTTGATGTGGATAGTTTAACTCATGTTATTAATTATTCTCTTCCTGATGATCCTGAAGTTTATACTCATAGAAGTGGCCGTACAGGACGTGCAGGTAAAAGCGGAATCTCAATAGCTATTTCAAATTCAAGAGAAGGAAGAAAATTAAAGTCAATTGAAAACAAATCTCAAATCAAATTTATAAGACAAGAAGTTCCTTCTGGAAAGGAAATTTGTTCAAAACAACTATTTAAATTAATCGATAAAATTAAAAATGTAAATGTTGATGAAAAGCAAATTGAACCTTTTCTTCAAGATATCTATTCAAAACTTGAATCATTATCAAGAGAGGATTTGATTAAACATTTTGTTTCATCTGAATTTAATAGGTTTTTAGATTATTATAAAAATAGTAGAGATATTAAAAGTGATAATAGAAGCGACAGAGATTCAAAAGGCTTTGAAAGATCTGGCAGGCGTTCAAAAGATTTTGAAAACCTGTCCGTTAATGTAGGTAGAAAACAAGGAGTTACGCCAATTGAATTAATTTCTCTTGTTAATAGAATTACTAAATCTAATGAAATTGAGATAGGTAGTATAGATATTAGACAATCTTACACCATTTTTGAAATAGATAGAACTATAACTAAATCACTAATAAAGTCTAGTTCAAAGCTAGATTACAATGGAACAGAATTAAAAGTTAGTATTTCAAAAGAGAAAATTGAGAAAAAGTATAAGAGAGAAAAAAACGAAGGCAGATCAAAAAATAAAAGAGATTATAAAAGTAAATCTAGATCTAGGAATAGATCTAAAAATAGATCTGAAAGTAGAGGGAAAAGAAGGTTTAGGGATTAACGCACTTTTTCATATTTAGCAAATTTTAATAAAATATTTTTTAATCCACTTATTTCAAAATTTACTTCTGCTTTTTTGTCACCACCTATCCCCTCAGTATTTACAACTTCTCCTTTTCCAAATCTATTGTGCAATATTACATCACCTTGATTTATATCAACGTATTCCGAATTAGAATTTGAAGAATAATCGTTGTTAGTTATTTGTTTTAAAGGAATTTTTCTTTCTGGTTTTTTAAATCTGATCCTACTCTCAGAACTTTTTTTGAATTTTATCTTTGTGTTTAATAAATTATTATATTTTATAAACTGTGTGTCAATTTCACTTATAAATCTGCTTGGTTCACAGTCATTTAACTTACCCCATCTGTAACGTGTTTTTGAATGACTTAGTATTATTTTTTTCTTTGCTCTAGTTAAAGCCACATAAAACAATCTTCTTTCTTCTTCTAAATCTGATCTTGTAGTAGAGCTTAATGCTGAGGGAAATAAGTCTTCTTCTAAACCTACAATATAAACATTTGAAAACTCTAATCCTTTGGCTAAATGAATTGTCATTAATGAAACCTTGGGTTCTGATTTTTCAATATCCTTATCTAGATCTGAAATTAGAGCAACATCCTCTAGAAATTCATTTAACGAACCATTAGAGTCTACTAATTCTTTTTGACCATCAATAAAATCCTGAACGGCATTTATTAATTCCTCAATATTTTCAATTCTACTTATAGATTCAGGTGTGCCTTCATTTTTTAATAAATTCACTACTCCTACCCTTTTTAAAACTTCATTTAGAATTTCTAATGCATTAAGATTTTCATTTGCAATCTGAAAGCTTTTAATCATATTAACAAAATCAAATAATTTTTGTTTTGTTCCGTTATTGATATTTATATCTGAGTTATTTATATTTTCAACTATGTCAAATATTGTAAGGTTGTTTTCATTTGAAAATATTTGGATTTTTTCAAGAGTTGTTTGTCCAATTCCTCTTGGTGGGTAATTAATTATTCTTTTTAAACTTTCTTCATCACTTGGATTAACTATTAGTCTTAAGTATGCTAAAACATCTTTTATCTCTTTTCTTTGATAAAAAGATAATCCTCCAAATATTTGAAAAGGTATGTTTTTTCTTCTCAATGCATCTTCAATCGATCTTGATTGTGCATTTGTTCTATATAATACAGCAAACTCATCATTCCTTAATTGTAAGTTATATTTAGCTTCAAAAATAGATGATGCTACAAATCTACCTTCTTCAGAATCTGTTATAGTTTGATTAACTTCAATTTTATCACCTATTTCATTATCAGTCCAAACCTTTTTGTCAAGTTTGTTTAAATTTTTGTTAATAACAGAATTTGCTGCGTTTACAATGTTTTGTGTAGATCTGTAGTTTTGTTCAAGTCTATAAACTGTTGAATTAGGATAATCTTTCTGAAATGATAATATATTTTCAATATTTGCACCTCTAAATCCGTAAATACTTTGCGCATCATCACCAACAACACATATATTTTCAAATTTATCTGCTAGTGCTTTAACAATTAGATATTGTGAATGATTAGTATCTTGATATTCATCAACATGAATGTATTTAAATCTTTGTTGATATTTATTTAAAACTTCAGGAAATCTATTTAATAATTCATTAGTTTTTAGTAATAAGTCATCAAAATCCATCGCTGAAGCTTTGAAGCAACGATTTACATATGTTTGATATATTTTTCCAAACATTGGTCTTCTTGACTCTTTATCTTGTTGAACAAGTTCTTGATTGTTATGGTATGCTTTTACTGTGACTAAATTATTTTTTAGTGATGATATTCTATTTCTAATATTTCTATACTTATACAGATCTTTATCTAACTTATATTCTTTAATTATGGACGATATTAATCTTTCAGAATCCTGAGTATCATAAATTGAAAAATTCGAACTGTATCCTAAAAAATCGGCTTCAGATCTGAGGATTCTTGCAAATATTGAATGAAAAGTACCCATCCATAGAGCTTTAGCGTTCGATTCTCCAACGATTGATCCAATTCTTTCTTTCATTTCTTTAGCAGCTTTATTAGTAAAAGTTAATGCTAAGATTGAAAAAGGATCAACTCCTTGCTCCATTAAATAAGCAATCCTAAATGTTAAAACTCTAGTTTTTCCAGATCCAGCACCGGCAATTACCATCACTGGGCCATCTTTATGAACAGTAGGTAATTTTTGTGAGTCATTTAACTGACTTAAATAGTCTTGCAAATCAATAATTTAGGGTTAAATAATTAGAAATATATATCTATATTTTCACCTTATAAAGTTAATAAATTATATTAGTGTTGTGAAAGAAAATTTTTTAAATACTTCAATAGATTATTTGAAAGGAGTTGGACCTAATAGATCTGATATTTTAAAAAAAGAATTTCAAATTTTCACATACAATGATTTATTGAATTTTTTTCCATTTAGATACATTGACAGAACAAAATTTTATAAAATAAGTGAAATTCAAAAATCTAATGCAGATGTACAAATTATTGGAAGGTTTACAGAAATATATTATTTTAAAAATATTAAAAGCAATAGATTAATTGGCACTTTTAGCGATGGAAACCAGACAATTGAAATAGTTTGGTTTAAGGCAACCAAATGGATAGAGAAATCAATTAAATTAAATACAGATTATGTATTGTATGGAAAACCAAATTGGTATTTAAACAAATTTTCAATTGCACATCCAGAATTGGATGTTTTTTCAGAATTTAAAAATAAACAAGTCGAAGGATTATTACCTATTTATAGTTCAAACGAAAGAGTTTTGTCAAGAGGAATAACTAATAAATTTTTTAGAGAAGTAATATTTAATATTATAAACACTTCAATTAATTTTTTAAAAGAAAATTTAAGCAAAGAAATTAATGAGAAATATTCACTGATTTCTAAACAACAAGCTTACAGAAATATTCATTTTCCATCAAATCATGAACTTTTGTCAAAAGCTGAATTTAGATTAAAATATGAAGAGTTTTTTTACTTACAGCTTGAATTTTTAATGAGTAATATCTCAAAAAAATCAAAATTTAAAGGATTTAATTTTTCAAAAGTGGGAGATAGTTTTAATAAGTTCTATAAATCCCATTTGCCTTTTTTATTGACAAATGCTCAAAAAAGAGTCATAAAAGAGATTCGAAAAGATTTCTCTTCAAATGCTCAAATGAATAGACTTCTTCAAGGTGATGTCGGTTCTGGAAAAACAATAGTCGCCTTGTTAAGCTCATTGATAGCTATTGATAATAATTTTCAAGTTTGTTTTTTAGCACCTACTGAAATTTTAGCACAACAGCATTTTAATAGTTTAAACGATTCTTTAAATAAAATAAATATTACTGTTAATATACTTACCGGCTCATCTACAAAGAAAGATCGAATTAAATTATTTTCTGATTTAATCAACGGAGAGATAAATATTTTAGTTGGAACTCATGCAGTTTTAGAAGATAATGTCAGGTTCAAGAATTTAGGATTTGTTATTATTGATGAACAACATAAATTTGGAGTAGCTCAAAGATCTAAGCTTTGGAAAAAAAACATCACTCCTCCTCACGTTCTAGTTATGACCGCTACACCAATACCAAGAACTTTAGCTATGAGTGTCTACGGGGATTTAGATATATCAATTATTGATGAGCTTCCACCTGGAAGAAAGGCAGTTAAGACAGTTCACAGATCAGATAGAAACAGGCTAGAGATTTTTAAATTTTTAAAAGATGAAATTAATAAAGGACGTCAGGTATATGTTGTTTACCCTTTAATTGAGGAATCGAAAAAATTAGATTATAAAGATTTAATGGATGGATATGAAAGTATTTCAAGGGAGTTTCCTAATAGCAAATATCAAATTAGTATTTTACATGGTAGGATGAAATCTGAAGATAAAGCTATAGAAATGAAAAGATTTAAAGAGGGGAAAACTAATATTATGGTTTCAACGACTGTTATTGAAGTAGGAGTTAATATCCCAAATGCTAGTGTAATGGTAATTGAAAGTTCAGAAAAGTTTGGATTGTCACAACTTCACCAGTTGAGAGGAAGAGTTGGTAGAGGATCTGAAAATAGTTATTGTATATTAATGACATCAAATAAGCTTAGTTCTGATGCGAGAAAAAGAATAAAAACTATGACTAGCACTAATGATGGTTTTAAAGTTGCTGAAGTAGATATGGAAATAAGGGGACCTGGAAATTTATTAGGTACTCAACAAAGTGGACTATTAAATCTTAAGCTCGCAAATATAATTACAGATAAAGAAATTTTAGAATCTGCAAGAGATGATGTAAAAAAAATTATTTCAGTAGATCAAAGATTGGTCAAAGTCGAAAACAAATTAATAAAAGAAGAATTTAATAAAAAAACTAAAAACACACTTTTATGGAAACATATAAGTTAAGTTATTATTTAATTTAAATATTCTTAATTGTATCTTTGAAAACAAAAATTATTATTAATGAACATATCGTTTAATTGGTTATCAGAATTTTTAAAAATTGATTTAAAAATTGAAGAAGTATCAGAAATTCTTACTGATATAGGTTTGGAGGTTGAGGGTATTGAGAACTATGAACAGTATAAAGGAGGTTTAGTTGGTCTTGTTGTTGGAGAAATAGTTTATTGTGAACAACATCCAAATGCTGATAGATTAAAACTTACTAAAGTTAATATAGGAGATGAAAATATATTACAAATTGTTTGTGGTGCTCCCAATGTGCAGTTAAATCAAAAAGTTATTGTTGCAACTGTAGGTACAACCTTACACCCTATTAATAATGATAAATTTAAAATCACTAAAAGTAAAATAAGAGGTGAAATTAGTCAAGGAATGATTTGTGCTGAAGATGAAATTGGTATCGGAAATTCACATGATGGTATTGTTGTTTTAGACAGTAAAATAAAAATTGGAACTAAGGTTTCTGAGATATATAAAAATTATTCTGATAAAATTTTTAATATTGGTTTAACCCCCAATCGTTCTGATGCTATGAGTCATCTTGGTGTTGCAAGAGATCTTAGAGCAGCATTAATGCATAAAGGCTTTAAACTAGAGTTAATAACGCCATCTGTATCATCTTTTCATGTAAATTCAAGAACTCAAAAAATTAATATAAATATTGAAAATATTCAATCATGTCGAAGGTTTTCGGGAGTGTGTATAGATAATATCATAGTAAAAGAATCACCAATTTGGTTAAAGAATAGGTTAAAATCTATTGGACTAAGTCCATTAAATAACGTTGTAGATGTTACTAATTATGTTTTGCACGAAATCGGGCAACCATTACATGCATACGATTTTGATAAAATCACAACTAAATCAATTAATGTCAAGACCTTAAAACAAGGCACAGAGTTTATTACATTGGATGGAGAGGTTAGAAAACTACTTAAAACAGATTTAATGATATGTGATTCTGAAACTCCAATGTGTATTGCTGGTGTTTTTGGTGGAAAAGATCATGGAATAACTAGTGAAACAAAATCAATATTTTTAGAAAGTGCTTATTTTGACCCAATATCTATAAGAAAAACTGCTAAACAACATGGTATAAATAGCGACGCTTCATTTAGATTTGAAAGAGGAATCTCTATTGATTCTGTAGACTATTCATTGAAAAGAGCAGCGATATTAATTTGTGAATTATGTAATGGTACTATTTCAAGTGATATTATTGATGAATTCCCAAATAAACCTGATGAAATATCAATACTTTTAAATTTTGATAAAACAAATAAATTAATTGGTCAAGAAATTCCTAGAGAAGAAATTAAATCAATTTTAACATCATTAGATTTTAAAATTAATAATATTACAGAAACTGGTGTTGGTATAACCGTCCCATTTTACAGACATGACGTTACTAGAGAATGTGATGTAGTTGAAGAAATTCTTAGAATATATGGATACAATGAAATAAACTTATCCAATAAATTGTCAATCCCTATTAGTTCAGAGGGTTCCAACAAAAGTTATCAAATTGAAAATATAATATCTAATATATTAACTCCATTTGGTTTTAATGAAATAATGAATAACTCTCTTACTAATAATAAATTAAATATTTCAGAGAGAGATAGTGTAACAATAATTAACTCTATTAGCTCAGATATTTCTCAACTAAGAACAAGTTTATTAGAGTCTAGTTTAAAAACACTAAAATTTAATTTAAATAGAAAAAACAAGAATAATAAATTTTTTGAATTTGGAAAAATTTATGAATTATCAGATGGAAAAACAATAGAATCAAGAAGGCTTAGTATAGTTTTTACAAATGATTTATTTAATAGTTCGTGGAACAATAAAAACGAAAACTCTGATTTTTATATTCTTAAAAATATAGTTTTAAATATTTTAAGTAAACTCTCTATAGAAACATCCGAAAAAGTTATAAGTCATAATGGTTTTAATAACACATTAGGTTTATTTCATGAAACTAATAATCTTGCATTAATTGGAGATGTAAAAACTGAATACCTTTCCGAATTTGATATTAAAAGTAAAGTTTACTATGCCTCTTTAAATGTTGACTACATACTAAAAATATATAATAATGATTTTTTTAAATATATTAAACTATCAAAGTTTCCAAATGTAAAAAGAGAATTAAATTTTTTATTTGAAAATGAAATTCATTATAAAACAATTGAAGATTATATATTAAATCAATCCAATATTAAAAATTTATCTAAAATGACTTTAACGGATGTTTATGAAGATGATAAATTACCTAAAGGACAAAAATCTTATACATTAAACTTTACTTTATTAGATCATTCAAAAACACTTTCTGAAAAGGAAATATCAATGACAATGAATAAAATACAATCTAAAATTGAATCTAAGTTTAAAGCTAAGTTACGATCATAAATAATTTAGATGCAAAAACAAGTATTATTGTTTAAGGGCTCTTTTATTGAGTCAAAAAGATTAGAAATAGAGTTGATTGCCAACAAAATCAATCCGATAATAATTAATAAAAAACAATCAGCTATTCTTTCAGGATTTGGTTATAATCCTAACGATGATATATTCATATACGTATTTGAGGATCAACTAAAAAGTTCTAAATTAATTCTATCCAGCTTAACTATATAATTTAGCTCTAAGCTCTTTTATTTTAGGATCACTAATGTAAGAATCAAAAGTTGTTAACCTATCTATAACACCATTTGGTGTTAATTCTATTACTCGATTACCTACAGACTTAGCAAATTCGAAATCGTGAGTGCTTAAAATGACATTTCCTTTAAATTTCTTAATTGAATTATTTAAAGCAGTAATAGATTCTAAATCTAAATGACTTGTTGGCTCATCAAACATTAAAACATTAGATCTTAACATCATCATTCTTGAAAGCATACATCTTACTTTTTCACCTCCAGAAAGAACATCGCAATTTTTCAATGCCTCTTCGCCACTGAATATCATTTTCCCTAAAAAACCTCTTATAAATACTTCTTCTCTTTCTTCATCGTTTTTTGACCATTGTCTTAACCAATCAACTAAAGATATTTTATCGTGAAAATATGAGCTGTTATCCAGAGGTAAATATGCTTGACTTGTTGTAATTCCCCAATCAAATCTTCCTGTATTTGATTTAATTTTGTTATTCAGTATTTCATAAAATGCTGTAGTGGCTCTAGTATCTTTTGAATACAATACAACTTTATCACCTTTATTCAAATTAAAATCGATTTTATCAAATAATGTACTAGTAGAATCAGAAAAACTTAAATTCTCAACTGAAAGTATTTGATCTCCTGCTTCACGCTCAGATGTAAAAATTACAGCTGGATATCTTCTGGATGATGGCTTTATATCTTCAATTTTTAAATTATCAAGCATTTTTTTTCTTGAGGTGGCTTGTTTAGATTTAGATGCATTTGCACTGAACCTAGCAATAAAATCCTCAAGCTCCTTTTTCTTTTCTTCAGATTTTCTGTTTTGTTGAGTCTTTTGTCTTAATGCTAACTGACTCGATTCATACCAAAACGTATAGTTTCCTGAATAATTATTTATTTTCCCAAAATCAATATCTGAAATGTGAGTACAAACAGAATCTAAAAAGTGTCTATCATGCGATACAACAATAACAGTATTATCATAATTTGATATAAAATTTTCTAACCATTTAATTGTTTCGAAATCTAAATCGTTTGTCGGTTCATCCATTACTAATACATCAGGATTACCAAATAAAGCTTGTGCTAATAAAACTTTTACTTTTTGAACACCGTCTAATTCACTCATGCTTTTGTAATGGTGTTCTTCTTTTATATCTAAATTGGATAATAATGCAGCAGCAGAGCTTTCAGCATTCCAACCATCCATTTCTTCGTATTTTAATTGAAGAACTCCTACTCTATCACTGTCTTTATCAGAAAAGTCTGGATTAGCATAAATCTCATCCATTTCCTTTTTAATACTAAAAAGATCTTTATTACCCATTATTACTGTTTCTAATACTTGTTTGTCATCAAAAGCAAAGTGATTTTGCTCCAAAACAGACATTCTCTTACCACTTTCTAAGTGAATATTTCCTGAATTAGGTTCTATAGATTTTGATAAAATCTTTAAAAATGTTGATTTACCTGCTCCGTTGGCACCAATAATGCCATAACAGTTTCCTTTTACAAAAGAAGTATTAACTTCATCAAACAATACTCTTTTGCCAAATTGAACAGAGAGGTTAGAAACACTTAACATAAAAATGAGTTTAAAATTTTTGCAAATTTAATAAAATCAAGGTTATGAATATTCTATATTATTATTTAAATTAAAAAAATAAACAAAAGAAGTATAAAACATGTTTAAAAAAATCATTTATTTTTTCTTAATTACATCCATTTTAGCGTGTAATAATCAAAATGTGACTTTTTTAAATGGAAAAATTATTAAACCAACTAATAATCAAATCCAATTATTAAAGGATGAAATAGTCATTAAAAATATTAAAATTAACAGTGACGGAATCTTTTCTTCCTCTTTAGATAATTTAAGTAATGGACTATATAATTTTGTACATCTTCCTGAATTTCAGTATCTAATAATAGAAAAGGGAGATAGTTTAGTGTTAAGATTAAACTCCTTAGACTTTGACGAATCATTAGTTTTTTCTGGAAAAGGTTCTTCGAAAAATAATTATTTAATAGATGTTTTTCTAGAGCATGAAGAAGAAGAAGATTATGTTAAGTCAAACTATAAGTCTTCCAAAAGAGTGTTTAAACAAATTATTGACTCTTTAAAAAACATAAAAACCAAACATTATTCAAATTATAAATCTTCAATTAAAACTAATTATATTTCAGACTTAATAATAAATCATGCTATCCTTATTCCACTGTATTCACATATTGAAAACTATATTATATTAAATAAAAAAAACCATTCAACAAATGTTAGTTTTTTCAATAATTATAGAAATAAAATTGACTTAAACATATATGAATTATCGCACTTTAAACCTTATTTAGACTACATTACACTTAAGTCTATTAATGAATCTTTTTCTGAGAAAAAAGGATATGATTATAATTTAAATTTCAATTTGTCGAGATTAAATTACATTAAAAATCATATATCAAATCAGACAATTAAAACAAAATTATTAAGGTTTATTGCATATGAATATCTGTTAGAGGAAAAGTTATTGATTAACATAGATCAATTTATTTATGAGTTTTTAAAAATATCTGATAATAAAAGTACCAACAGCGAAATTTCAATGCTTTATGATAATATTGCTTCTCTTCAATCAGGAAAAGTTTTTCCTCAAATAAATCTTTTTAATGAAAAAAACATTAATAAAGAAATTAGCTCTCATGTTAATTTTAATAATAAAAATATTTTTGTTTTTTGGTCTTATGATCAAAATGCACATCAAGTAAATCTATTTAATAAAGTCAATTTATTAAGTGCTAAACATTCAAACTATAATTTCAATTTAATAAATATCAATGACGAGAATATAAAATGGAAAAATAATTACTTAAATAAATTCAACAACAAAAGAATTAGAAACTTTAGAACAGCAAATTTTGAAATAATGAGTAAAAAAATGATATTAAATAACTTAAATAAGGTACTTATAACAGGAACGGATGGTGTTATATTAGAAATATTTAATCTTAATAGCTTAGAAAAGTACTTAAATGATAATTAATTTCCTTTTTTATAATCTGACAAGAATTTCTCTAAACCAATATCCGTAAGAGGATGTTTTATTAGACCTTTAATTGAAGATAATGGTCCTGTCATAACATCTGCTCCGATCTTTGCACAATCTATAATGTGCATAGTGTGCCTCACAGAAGCTGCAAGTATCTGTGTGTTAAAAGCGTAATTATCATAAACATTAGCGATTTCCGAAATTAGATTTAAACCATCAGTTGAAATATCATCTAATCTACCTATAAACGGTGAAACATAAGTTGCTCCAGCTTTAGCAGCAATTAGTGCTTGACCTACGGAAAATATTAAAGTACAATTTGTTTTAATCCCTTTATTTGAGAAATATTTTAAAGCTTTTACTCCATCTAATATCATTGGAATTTTTACAACAATTTGCGGATGTAATTTAGCTAAAGCTTCACCTTCTTTAATCATTCCTTTGAAATCAGTAGATATTACTTCTGCAGAAACATCTCCATCAACAATTTCACATATTTTAACATAGTGATTTAAAATATTTTCATGACCAGTTATTCCTTCTTTTGCCATCAATGATGGATTAGTAGTAACTCCGTCTAAAACACCTAGGTCTTGTGCTTCTTTAATTTGTTCAAGATTTGCAGTATCGATAAAGAATTTCATAGTTTAATTTTTACTATAATATAAAAGTATTTTTTCATATAATCTATCAGAAAGAATATTCTTTAAAACTATTGAAAATTTTTGAATAAACTGACCCACTTTATAATGAATTTTTGGGTTTTTTGTATTGATTATTTTATAAATAAGCTTTGAAACCAAGTCTGGATTCGATGCATTTTCGACATGTTTATTTGCGGATTTTAAAGATTTAGAATAATCATCTGTGTAATATGATAAATTATTTGATTTAGAATCAATTCTTCTTAAGGCTATGTCTGTTTTAAAATCTCCAGGAGCTACATTGACAACATTAATATTAAACTTTTTGAGTTCCATGCTAAATACTTCGCCTATGATTTCAAGGGAACTTTTAGTAGCACAATAGATTCCTCTAAAGGGAATTCCAAAATAACCTAACACAGAAGTAATATTTATTATTAAACCAGTATTATTTTCTCTCATTGATGGTATGCATTCCTTAATTATTGCTATTGGCCCCAATAAATTCGTTTGGAATGCACTTTTAATATCTGTCTCAGATGTTTCTTCAAGTGGACCGGTAATTCCAATACCTGCATTATTAATCAATACATCAATTCGGTTTTCAATACTGAGAATATATTTTATTGTTTTTTTTATTTCGACACTAGATGTTATATCACATTTTAATAATGCATACTCTGAAATATCATACTTATTTGGATTTCTACAGGTACCATAAACTTTATATCCTTTTGAAGTTAGAAATAGAGAAATAGATTTTCCTATTCCTGAGGATGCGCCTGTGATTAAAATAACTTTAGACATATTTTAAAAAAAAGGGCAAGCTACTTACATCACACCGCTACAACTATCTACCCTTGCTGTGTTCCCACCCTGGGGGAATTAAATAGGAGCTGGTTGTGTAAGACTTGCCCATTGCAAATATATATATGTTTTATCAAATAAATATCTTTAGAAAAAATAATTAATAACTAAATTTGAAAAAAAACTAAATGAAAATTAGATCAACTATACTAATATTATTTTTTTTAATATTATCATGTGGTTCTGCGTCAAAAGAGAACTTTAATATTGATATTATCAAAACAAAAGAATTTCTAAAAAACAATGATAAAATAGAATTCTTTATTAATAATCCCTCAAGTAAAATCATTTCTAATCTTGAGTTTGAAATTGATGATAATTTAGTTTCTAGTCCTTATTTATTGAATAACAAATTAGGAAAAAATATATTAAAAGCTACTTTTAGTGTTGATGACAAACAATATATTTTAAATAAAGAATTTGTTATTTATTCCTCAATAAAACCAAAAATATATTCCTATAAAATTATTAATGAATTTTCACACGATATTAACTCCTATACTCAAGGGCTTGAATTTAGTAATAATGATTTTTTGTATGAAGGAACTGGTCAATATGGTTATTCAATGTTAAAAAAGGTTAATTATCAAACAGGAGAGGTTTTAGAAAAATTATTTTTAGATAAATCTTATTTTGGAGAAGGAATTACAATTTTAAATGATAAAATTTTTCAATTAACCTGGAAAAGTAAAATGGGATTTGTCTATAATTTGAATGATTTCAAATTATTAAACTCATTTAATTATAATAACAGTGTTGAAGGTTGGGGATTGTGTAACGATGGAAAATATATTTACAAATCAGATGGAACTGAAAAAATATGGAAATTGGATAGTAATAATTTAGAAGAAATTGATTTCGTTAATGTTGTTACAAACAATAAAGTAATTAATAAGATTAATGAACTTGAATGGTTTAATAATAAAATTTATGCAAATACTTATCAATTTAATAAAGAAGTTGGATTAATAATAAATCCCATAAATGGTCAAGTTGAAGGAGTGATAGATTTTAGTGGTTTGAAGGAAAAAGTAAAAGATCATCCTAAGCTAGATGTTTTAAATGGAATAGCGTATAATAAAAAAAGACAAACATTTTTTATTACAGGAAAAAACTGGAACAAATTATTTGAAATTCAAATAGTTGAAAAAAAATTAATTAAATAAAGATCTTCCTTTCATTAATTTATTTACTTCAATTTTAACGGAATCAATTATTTCTGAATTTTCATAATTGTTTATAACCCTATCTATTAATTCAACAATTAATACCATATCTTTTTCATCCAATCCTCTTGTTGTAATTGCAGGTGTTCCAAATCTAATTCCAGAAGTTACAAAAGGTGATTTATCATCAAACGGAACCATGTTTTTATTAGCTGTTATGTCAGCTTTAACCAATGCTAATTCACAATCTTTTCCTGAAATATTCTTATTTCTTAAATCAATTAACATCATGTGATTATCTGTACCTCCTGAAATGATTTTATAATCTCTTTTAATGAATTCTTCTGCCATAGCCTTTGCATTTTGACGAACTTTAACCATATAAGACATGAAATTATCAGTTAATGCTTCTCCAAAAGCGATTGCTTTTCCAGCAATAACATGTTCTAGTGGTCCTCCTTGATTACCAGGGAAAACAGCTAGATCTAATAATGAAGACATTTTTTTTAATGTCCCATTTTTGAATTTCAAACCAAAAGGATTGTCAAAATCTTCACCCATTAAAATCAAACCTCCCCTTGGTCCTCTTAAAGTTTTATGTGTAGTGGTAGTCACAACATGACAATGAGGTATTGGATCATTTAAAATTCCTTTTGCTATTAAACCAGACGGATGTGAAATATCTGCCAATAAAAATGCATTAACTGAGTCAGCAATTTCTCTAAATTTTTCAAAATCAATATCTCTTGAATAAGCAGAAGCTCCAGCAATAATTAATTTTGGTTTTTCTTTTAAAGCAATCTCAGAAATATTGTCATAATCTAATTTTCCTGTTAGTTCATTTACTCCGTAAAATACTGGATTATATAATCTTCCACTAAAATTAACAGGTGAACCATGTGTTAAATGTCCTCCATGAGATAAATCAAAACCTAAAATCTTATCACCTGGATTCAAAAAAGCGTGATAAACAGCTGTGTTTGCCTGAGATCCTGAATGAGGCTGAACATTTGCATAAGCAGCTCCAAACAGTTCTTTAGCTCTATTAATTGCTATAGTTTCTATTTCATCAACAACCTCACAACCGCCATAATATCTTTTTCCAGGATAACCTTCAGCATATTTATTTGTTAATACTGAACCTGTTGCCAACATTACATCAGGACTTGTGAAATTTTCAGATGCTATTAATTCAATTCCATTTAATTGTCTGTTTTCTTCTTTAACAATTAAATTAAAAATCTCTGTGTCTACACTCATTTATTAAATTTTAGAATGTAAATTTAAGAACCAATTTCTTAATCCAATAGATATATTAAACATATTATTAATAAATAATTAACAATTAATCAACTCTATGGATAACATCACTAAATGAAATATCAGAATGGGATGAATTATGAACTAATTCTCCGTTTTTAATAATTATTAACTGAGGAGACTCATGATCGATATTAAAGACAGAAGCAATTTTGTTTGATATTTCTCTATTTTTAAGAACATCAATTAGAAAGTATTTGATATTTGTAATACTATTATCAGATTCAAATTCAAATTTTTTTAAAACTATCCTGCTAATTATACACCTATAAGAATGTTTAAATATTACAATAAAACCATTATTATCATTAAAATCATTAAAATCATTAACCTCAATCCAGTTTAGTTTAGCCATTTTTAAAAATACTTGTAACTTTGTCTTTGTGAATAAGCAGGTAAATATATTAAATAAAAAAGCAAAGTTTGAATATCAGTTGATAGATCAATATAAAGCTGGAATAGTTTTGACTGGAACGGAGATTAAATCGATTAGACTTAATAAAGCTTCTATTTCAGAAAGTTTTTGTGAATTTAATGATAATCAAGAATTATTTATAATTAACATGTTTATTGATGAATATGAGTTTGGAAACCACTATAATCACAAAACTAAATCTCAAAGAAAACTTTTGTTAAATAAAAAAGAATTAAAAAAACTTAACAAGGATGTTAAGAATACAGGTCTAACTATAATTCCTTTAAAAGTATTTATAAATGAAAAAGGGTTTGCAAAAGTGTTAATTTCACTAGCAAAAGGTAAAAAGACTTATGATAAACGTCAAGTTATTAAAGAGAGAGAAAATAAAATAAATTTAGACAGACTTAAGAAAATCTAATTTACGTCTTTTAAAAAAGGAACAAATTTAAAGTTTCCATGATTTTCTCTTTCAAATCTTAATTTAGATATTCTTTTAACCACTATCATTTCCTGAACTTCTTTTCCAACTGGAATAACCATTTTACCTCCAATCTTAAGTTGAATTAATAATTTTTTAGGAATTTCTTCGGCACCAGCAGTCACTAGTATTTTGTCAAATGGTTGTTTTTCTTTAAGACCTATATATCCATCTCCGTATACAACCCTGTTTGGATAATAATTCAGTTTTGACAATAATTTTTTGGTTTTTCTATATAATTTATGTTGTCTTTCTATTGTGTAAACATTTTTAGAAATTTCCATTAAAACTGCAGTTTGATATCCTGATCCAGTCCCTATTTCTAAAACTTTATCAGATTCACATAAATCAAGTAAAGAGGTTTGAAAAGCTACTGTGTAAGGCTGAGAAATAGTTTGATTTGAATCTATTGGAAAAGCTTTGTCTAAATAAGCATGACTCTCAAAATCTTTATCTATAAACAAATGTCTTGGAACTTTTAATAAAGCTTTTATTACACTAATAGATTCAATTCCTTTCGAAATTAAAACATCTACTAATCTTTTTCTTTGTCCTTGATGTTTTGATGAATCTTCCATATCAAATTAAACTTAAATTTAATAAATAAGAATTGTATTTTTGAAAAAAAAATAAATGATAAACGTAGGAGTTATTGGAATTGGACATTTGGGCTCGATTCATCTTAAATTGTTGTCAGAGTCCAAAACTTTTAAAGTTATCGGATGTTTTGATAAAAACAAAGATTTAAAAACTAAGTTTAGTTCAGAATTTAGTTTGTACGACAATGTTTCTGAACTAATTATTAAATGTGATGCTTTATTTATTTGTTCTAATACACCCTCACATTTTGAAATGGTTAAGATGTGTTTAGAAAACAAGAAACATGTTTTTGTAGAAAAACCAATAACAACAACTTTAGAAGAAGCTTCAGAACTTGTTAAAATTGCAGAAAAACATAATCTTATTGGTCAGGTTGGACACGTAGAAAGGTTTAATCCAGCAATTAAATCTGTTTTACACATGATAGAGGAACCTAAGTTTATTGAATGTCATAGATTAGCAGAATTCAATCCTAGAGGAAATGACGTTTCTGTTGTTTTAGATCTTATGATTCATGACATAGATATAGTACTTAAAGTGATAAATTCAAATATAAAAAATGTTAGTGCCAATGGTGTTTCAGTGATTAGTGATTCTCCTGATATAACAAATGCTAGAGTCGAATTTGAAAATGGTGCAGTTGCTAATTTTACTGCAAGTAGAATTTCATTGAAAAATATGCGTAAAACTAGATTATTTCAAAACAACGCATACATTTCTATTGATTTTTTAGATAAAAAGAGTGAAATTGTAAAGATTACTGATTTTGAAGAAAAAAAAGATAACTATGCTATGGTTATTGAAAACTCTAAAGGGGATAAAAAACAAATTTATTATTCAAATCCTAAATCAAAATCTGTTAATTCAATTATAGAAGAACATAATGATTTTGCTAAATCTATAATTAACAAGACATCTCCTCAAGTAAGCTTTAAAGATGGATATAAAGCTCTTGAATTAGCTATCGAAATAATTAAAAAGGTCAATGGAAATAGTTGAAAATTTAATTAAAATTTCTGAAAATATTCCAGAAAATGTTTCATTGATTGCTGTTAGTAAAACAAAGTCTAAAAATCTTATAGAACTAGCTTATAACCATGGTCAGCGTGATTTTGGCGAAAATAAAGTACAAGAATTAGTAGAAAAATATAATTCTCTTCAAAAAGATATAAACTGGCATATGATCGGTCATTTGCAGAGAAATAAAGTAAAACAGATTGCTCCTTTTGTTTATTTAATACATAGTGTAGACAGCTACAGATTATTAATTGAAATTAATAAGCAAGGTTTTAAAAACGGAAGAATAATTAATGTTTTAGTTCAAATTGACATTTCCAAAGACAATACAAAATTCGGTTTCACTTATGCTGAATTTGATGAACTAATCAAGTTAAATAAATTGAAAGATTTGAAAAATATAAATTTAAAAGGAATGATGGGGATGGCATCTTTTTCATCTGACTTATCAATAATTGAAAGAGAATTTAATCAGCTAAATGATTTTTACAATAAACATAAAACGAACTTGAATTTGAATATACTTTCAATGGGAATGAGTGGGGATTACAAAATAGCAATTAAATGCAATAGCAATATGATAAGATTAGGTAGCACTATTTTTGGAACTAGAATTAAATAATTTAAAAATTGTATTCAATATTAGACGTAGAGACTACTGGTGGTAAATATAATGAAGAAGGTATTACTGAAATTGCAATTTATAGATTTGATGGAGAAAAAATAGTTGATCAATTTATAAGTTTAATTAATCCAGAAATTCCTATTCAACCATTTGTTCAACACTTAACAGGCATTAATGATAAAATGCTAGTAAATGCTCCAAAATTTTATCAGATAGCAAAAAGAATATTAGAAATAACGAACAACTCAGTTTTGGTTGCTCATAATTCGTCATTTGATTTTCGAATGTTAAAAATCGAATTTGATAGATTAGGTTATCAATTTAATATCCCGCAATTATGTACTGTTAAACTGTCAAAAAAAATAATTCCTGATTTAGATTCTTATAAACTTGGGAATTTAGTTAAAAGCGTAGGTATACCTATTTCAAATAGACATCGAGCTTCTGGAGATGCATTAGCAACTGTTGAGTTGTTTAAATTATTACTTTTAAAAGATACTGAAAAAGTAATTGTAAACAGTTTAATAATAAACACAAAAACAAGTCCTAAAAATAAATGGCAAAAATTAATAAATAAATTACCTAACGAAGTTGGAATATATTATTTCCATGATCAAAATGGAAAAATAATATATATAGGGAAAAGTAATAATTTAAAAAATAGAGTAAATCAACATTTAACTGGAAAATCTAAAAAATCACTAAACATTCAATTAGAAATATGTGACATCAGTTTTGAAAGAACTGGAAGTGAATTAATTGCTTTATTGAAGGAAAATAATGAAGTTAAAAAACATAAACCGAAATTTAATAAACTTTTAAAGAAAATAATTAGAAAATTTTGTTTGGAGTTATGTGAAAACTTAGAAGGTCATAAATATTTACGAATATGTCATTTTGATGATACTATAAATTATTTAGAATATTATTCGTCATTAAAAACTGCTAACAATCGACTTGAGTATTTAAAAAACAAATACTCATTAAATGATTTAAATATTGATAATAATGTACAAATAGATCAATTGGTTAAAGATCTAAGCTACAAACATGTAAACATGTTATTAGTAGACAAGGGAAGAGATATTGATGAAAAGAGTGTTGTTGTAATTAAAGATAATACATATCTTGGATATGGTTTTTTTACATTAAATCATCAAATTAATAATTTTGATGTTTTAGATTCATTAATAGTAAAAAACGAATTTATAGAAAATTCTAAAGAAGTTATTTTAAAATATTTAAAAAAAAATAAAATCGAAAAAATCGTTGATTTTGAATAAAAAATTAATAACTATTTCTGGTCCAACTGCTTCAGGAAAAACTAATTTAAGTTTAGATCTTGCTTTAAAACTAAATTGTTCTATAATATCTTGTGATTCAAGGCAGTTTTATAAAGAAATGAGTATAGGCACAGCAGTTCCTTCACAAAACGATTTATCTAGAGTAAATCATTATTGTATTCAGCATAAATCTATTTTTGATAATTACACTGTAAATGATTTTCGAATTGAAGCTTTAAAAATTATTAAACATGAATTTCAAACAAATAATTTTATAATTATGGTTGGGGGTTCAGGGATGTATATGGACGCAGTAGTTAATGGAATGGACAATTTTCCAGAAATTAGTTCTGAAGTTAGAAACTTAATTAATTCGAAATATAAGTTATTCGGAATAAAATATTTACAAGATCAACTATATGAATTAGATCCTGAATACATGTCAAAGGTTGATATAAATAACCAAAGAAGATTAATAAGAGCTCTTGAAGTTTCATTAAGTTCAAATAAACCATATTCCTCCTTTTTAGGAAACAAGAAAGTAGCTCACGATTTTAAAATAATAAATACTGCTATCAAATCTGATAGAAATTATCTTTATGATCGAATAAATAAAAGAGTTGATGAAATGATTAATAATGATTTATTAAATGAGGTTCAAAATCTTTTTAAGTATAAAGACTTAAGAAGTTTAAATTCTGTTGGATATAAAGAATTATTTCTTTTTTTAGAGAAAAAAATTTCATTTGATAATGCAATAAATGAAATTAAAAAAAATTCTAGAAGATTTGCGAAAAGACAAATGACTTGGTTGAGAGGAAAAGAAGGTATTAATTGGATAGATAATAATATTGAAATAGAAGATTTTTTGAAAATTATTAATTAAAATAGTTTAAAACATTATTTTCTATTCTATTATTTATTTGATTTAATTCTTCTTTTTCAAACTTTAAACCAGTTATTTTTTCATATAACTCAATATATCTTTCTGAGACCCCATTAATATATTCATCAGACATTTCTGGAATTATTTGATTTTCTTTTCCTTGAAACCCGTTACCTATCAACCATTGTCTGACAAATTCTTTAGAAAGTTGTTTCTGTGGAAGCTTAGAATTTTGCAAATCTTGATAACTGTTTAAATAAAAATATCTTGATGAGTCAGGAGTATGTATTTCATCTATTAAAATGATTTGTCCATTTTTATTTTTTCCGAATTCGTATTTGGTATCTACAAGTATTAAACCCTGTTTTTTTGCAATTTTGGTTCCTTCGTTAAATAATTTTAATGAATATTCTTCTAAAACAATATAATCCTTCTCATTAACAATGTTATTTGAAAGTATTTCTTTTCTTGATATATCTTCATCATGTGAGCCATTTTCTGCTTTTGTGGTAGGAGTTATTATAGGATTTTTAAATTTATCATTTTCAATCATTCCCTCTGGCATTTTAACTCCACAAATTATTCTTTCCCCAGATTTATAAATCCTCGCGGCATGCCCTGATAAATAACCTCTGACAACCATCTCAACCTTAAATGGCTCGCAAGCTTCTCCAATTGAAACGTTAGGATCTGGAGAAGAAATCAACCAGTTAGGTACTATATGTGATGTAGCATTTAGCATTCTACAAGCGATTTGGTTCAATATTTGACCTTTGTAAGGAATTCCTTTGGGGAGAACAACATCAAATGCTGATAGTCTATCTGTAGAAATCATCACAAGAACATCATCTTTAATTTTATATACTTCTCTTACTTTTCCAGAATATTTAGAAATTTGGTTAGGAAAATTAAAATCTGTTTTAGTTAATGTGTTCATATAAATTAATTTGTATGTTCTGAGTTTTTATAAGCTTCTATTATTCGTTTTACGACTTGATGTCTAATGACATCAGAATCATCAAGATATATCATTTTAATTCCATCAACATTTTTAAGGACAAGGTTAGCTTCTTTTAGACCAGACATTACTCTTCTAGGTAAATCGATTTGACCGGGATCTCCATTAATCATAAATTTAGCATTCACACCCATACGTGTCAAAAACATTTTCATTTGGTTATGAGTTGTATTTTGCCCTTCATCTAATATCACAAATGCATTATCAAGTGTTCTTCCTCTCATATATGCTAATGGGGCTATTTCAATAACACCTCTCTTCATATAATCTTCCAGCCTATCAGTTTCAATCATTTCTTTAAGAGCATCGTATAAGGGCTGCATATATGGGTCTAATTTCTCTTTCATGTCTCCAGGAAGAAAGCCTAAACTCTCCCCTGCTTCAACTGCGGGTCTAGTTAAAATAATTTTTTTAACCACTTTATCTTTAAGAGCTTTGACTGCAACTGCTATTCCAGTATATGTTTTTCCGGTTCCAGCTGGACCAATAGCAAACACCATATCATTATTTATAAATGCATCAACTATTTTTATTTGATTAATTGTATGAGCCTTAATCTTTTTCTTTCCAACACCATGTAAAATCAATTTTCCACTTAATGAACTAATTAATTTCTCCCCTTGACCCGATAGTATTGAATTGATGGTTTTATCATTAATACTGTCATTATCTTTCATTATAATAATTAATGAGTCTAACCTAATTCTTAACTGAACTATTAATGCTTCATCTCCGTTAGCAACGATTCTATCCCCTTTAATAATAATTTTAACAGACGGAAAATTATTCTTAATTATTTTCACAACATCGAAGTTTTTTTTATCAAAAAACTCGACAGGATGAATGTCTTTTATAAAATATTCTAGTTTTTTCAAATTACTTATGTTTTTATTAAAGGCATATTGTAAATTTATATAATTTTTAGCCTTAAATATTATTTTATTATCAATAAATGAGTGTTATTACATTAACAACAGATTTTGGAAATAAAGATCATTACGTAGGTTCTGTAAAGGGTGCCTTGTTTAAAGAATTAGACAATGTAAATATTGTAGATATATCACACAATATATCACCATTCAATATTGTAGAAGCTGCTTATATAATCGAGAATAGTTATAAAAATTTTCCAGATGGCTCTATTCACATTATTGGAATAGATTCTGAAAAAACAATTGAACAAAGTCATTTAGCAATAATTTTAGATAATCACTACTTTATATGTGCAAATAACGGGATTATGTCCTTACTTGCATCTAAAATCAATCCCGAAAAAATTATCGAAATTAATATCCACAATGATAAAGTTTCAACATTTTCAGTTATTGATGTTTTTGTAAAAATAGCAGCGCATATATATAGAGGGGGATCAATAGACTTAGTAGGGAATCAAATAAACATTTTAAAAGAATTATACAATTTAAATCCCATTTTAAATGAAAAAACTAGTGAAATTTCTGGAAATGTAATATATGTAGACAATTACGATAATGTGGTTACAAATATTTCTAAAAAAATATTTTTAGAATTTGGAAAAACAAGACCATTTGAAATCAATGCTAGAAACTATATTTTCAAAGAAATAGTTGATTCTTACGGAAATGCCATTAGATTTGATATTAAAAAAGAAAATAGAAAAGAAATTGGTAAAAAAATTGCACTATTTAATAAATCAAATTACTTAGAGTTATCAATATACAAAAGCAATCCACATACTTTTGGAGGTGCAGCTAGTTTATTTGGACTAAATTACAGAGATGTAATAACTATAAAATTTAATTAACCAGTGTTAATAAATATGTTTTATTATGACAATAGTTTCTAATATATTTATTAATCATTAATATACTTTATGAAATTCATAACATCAAGCTCATTATTACTAAAAAACATTCAAGTTTTAGGAGGCATTTTAAACACAAACAATACTCTTCCTATTTTAGATTATTTTTTATTTGATATTTCTGAATCTGTATTAAAAATTACAGCTTCCGATTTAGAAACAACTTTAAGTGCTGAATTAAAAATTGAATCTGAAGATAACGGTTCTATTGCAGTACCTGCAAAGTTACTAATTGATACTTTAAAAACATTTCCGGAACAACCACTTACATTTAATATATTAGAAAACAATACTATTGAGATAAGTTCAAATCATGGAAAATATGCTTTAGCTTATGCAAAGGGAGAAGAATTTCCTAAAACTTTACCTATAACTGATCCTAATAATTCATCAATTTCTTCTAAAGTTTTATTTGAGGCAATTAATACAACAATATTTGCGTCAGGAAATGATGATTTAAGACCTGTTATGAGTGGAGTTTTTTTTCAGTTTTCAAGTGAAAGTTCAACGTTCGTAGCTACAGATGCACATAAGTTAGTAAGATATGTAAGAACTGATTATAAATCTGATAAGCTGGTTGAATTTATAATGCCTAAAAAACCATTAAATATTTTGAAAGGAATTTTAGCTACAAATGAATTTGAAGTAAAAATTGAATTTAATGAAAGTAATGCAAAATTCACTTTCTCTAATCTTTCTTTAACCTGCAGGTTGATAGACGGAAAGTATCCTAATTATGAAGCAGTAATTCCAAAAGAAAATCCAAATATTCTAACTATTGACAGGTCATTGTTTTTAAATTCAACTAAAAGAGTCAGTATTTTTTCTAATAAAACAACTCACCAAGTTAGGCTTAAGATAACAGGAAATGAACTTGTGATTTCAGCAGAAGATTTAGATTACAGCAACAAAGCTGAAGAAAGATTGATCTGTAATTATAACGGAGATGACATGCAAATTGGATTTAATTCAAGGTTTTTAACAGAAATGTTGTCTAACATAAATTCAGATGAAGTCAAGTTAGAATTATCTTTACCTAATAGAGCAGGTATTCTTACACCAACTAAGCCTGGTTCTGATTCAGAAGAGATAACAATGCTCGTTATGCCAGTAATGCTTAACAGTTAGAGATAGTAATCAGTTCTAATAAAGTGCGATTTTTTAGAATCTATCATTTCTCTAAGAATATTTTTATTTAGATCATTATCTTTTGAAGCTACAAATGTTCTTATAGAAAAAGATCTTAGTGCATCATGAACGCTTAAAGTTGCTACAGCAGAGTCCTTTCTTCCTGTAAATGGATATATATCTGGTCCTCTTTGACAAGCACTGTTTAAATTAACCCTACAAACTAAATTAACCATAGAATCAATAACTGGACCTAATGTGTCAACATCTTTTCCAAAAATACTTACTTGTTGGCCATAATTTGATTCAGACATGTCTTTTATTGGTGTTGAAATATCTGTAAAAGAAATAATTGGAATAACAGGTCCAAACTGTTCTTCTTTATAAACGTCCATATCTTTATTTACAGGATATAATACAGCTGGAAAAACAAAATTCTTTTGTTTTTCCCCACCTTTTTTATTCATTATTTTAGCTCCAAGATTAACAGCATTTTCTATTAAATCAGAGATATATTTTGGTTTAGCAGGTTCAGGCAATGGAGTAAGTAAAGTGTTTTCCCAAGGTAAACCTAACTTTAATTCATCTACTGCAATTACAAATTTTGATAAAAACTCTTCCTTTATATCTTCGTGAACATATAATATTTTTAAAGCTGTACATCTTTGACCATTAAATGACAATGTACCAGAAATACATTCCTTTACTGTTGATTCTATATCAGCATCCTTTAATATTATTCCAGGATTCTTAGCCTCAAGACCTAAAACTAATCTTAATCTATTCTTTTGTGGATGTAAATCTTGAAGTGATATAGCTGAAGAACTATGGCCTATCAAAGCTAAAACATCAATTTTACCACTTTTCATTATTGGAGTTGCAATTTCTCTTCCTCTTCCAAAAACAATATTAACAACACCTGGTGGGAAAGATTCTTTAAACGCATCTAGTAATGGAGCAATTAGTAATACCCCATGTTTAGCTGGTTTAAAAATTGTTGTATTACCCATAATAATCGCAGGTATTAACAATGCAAATGTTTCATTTAAAGGATAATTATAAGGTCCCAAACACAAAACTACACCAAGTGGTCCTCTTCGAATCAAAGCTCTTACACCAGATTTATTTTGAAAAGTAGCCCCTTTTCTATCGATTCTTTTATATTCAACAATTGTATCTTTAATATATTCAACAGTTCTGTCAAATTCTTTTCTTGAATCATTTAAATTTTTACCAATTTCCCACATTAGAAGTTTAACAACTTCTTCTCTTTTAGTTAACATTTTTTCAACAAAAGTCTCCATACATTGGATTCTTTCGTAAACTTTCATTGTTGGCCAAACACCTTGACCAAAATTAAATGCTGAATGTGCAGCCTCTAAAGCTTTTAAAGCGTATTCTCCAGACATTTCGGGTGTATTTCCAAGTAGATACGGTTCTTTATCGTCTTTATCACATAAAAGTGTAGAATATACGTTGGTTTGATTTCCGTCCCATTTACTTATTATACCATCAATTAAATATTCTTTATGATTAATTTGTTTGTTAATCTTAAATTCATTTGGAATGTTGTTCATAATTAGTTTTTGTATTTAAACAATTTTTTTCATTGAGGTCATTGATGTTCTTAATTTCTTTCCAATAATCTCAACTGGATGAGATCTAATAAGTTCATTCACTTCAATTAACCTTGTGTTGTCAATTTGTTCAGCATGAATATAAGGTTTACCTATGTGTTTTGAATCAATTTTTATAAAAAATTCTTTTAATAATGGCTTACAGGCATGATCAAATAAATAACATCCATATTCAGCAGTGTCAGAAATTATTCGATTCATTTCAAATAATTTTTTCTTTGCTATTAAGTTAGCAATCAATGGAGTTTCGTGAAGAGATTCATAATAAGCTGATTCATCAATAATTCCTGAGCTTGTCATTGTTTCAAATGCTAACTCCACGCCAGATCTAATAAAAGCAACCATTAATAATCCATTATCAAAAAACTCTTGTTCAGAAATATCATCTTCACATGGAGATGTTTTTTCAAAAGCAGTCTTTCCAGTTTCTGCTCTCCAGTTTAATAAATTTACATCATTGTTATTCCAATCTTCCATCATAGTTGATGAAAAATGTCCAGACATAATATCATCCATATGCTTTTCAAATAATGGTCTCATTATTTTTTTTAAATCCTCTGAGATATTAAAAGCTTCAATTTTGGCAGAATTATTCAATCTATCCATCATGTTAGTGATTCCGCCATGCTTTAATGCTTCTGTAATTGTTTCCCATCCAAATTGTATTAATTTTGAAGCATATCCTGGTTCAATTCCATTTTCAACCATTTTATTAAATGAAAGTATAGAGCCTGTTTGTAAAACTCCACATAAAATAGTTTGTTCTCCCATCAAATCAGATTTAACTTCAGCTACAAAGGAAGATTCCAATACACCTGCCCTATCTCCCCCAGTCGCTACTGCGTAAGCTTTAGCAATATCCATTCCTATTTTTTGAGGATCATTTTCAGGATGTACAGCTATTAGTGTAGGTACACCAAAACCTCTTTTGTATTCTTCTCTTACCTCAGATCCAGGGCACTTAGGTGCAACCATCACAACTGTTATATCCTTTCTAATCTCCATCCCTTCTTCAACTACATTAAAACCGTGGGAATATGAAAGAATTGAATTTTTTTTCATTAACGGCATTAAATTATTTACAACATTTGTGTGATTTTTATCAGGTGTTAAATTTAACACCATATCAGATTCTGGAATTAATTCCTCAAATGTTCCTACTTTAAAATCATTTGAAGTTGCATTTATAAACGAATCTCTTTTCTGACTAATAGCTTCTTTTCTAAGAGCATATGAAATGTTTAATCCAGAATCTCTCATGTTAAGTCCTTGATTTAAACCTTGGGCACCGCAACCTATAATCACAATTTTCTTACCTAATAATGCAGATACTCCATCTGAAAATTCTGATGAGTCCATAAACCTACATTTACCTAACTGATCAATTTTTTGACTTAACGACAATTGATTAAAATAATTTTTCATAATTTATTTATCTGAGTTTATTCCAAGTATATTGGAAATATTCATTGGTTCTTTAGAAACTGATATTCTACCAGATCTTACGAATTGTAATAAACCATAAGGTTCCAATTCTTTATATAATTTTTCTGTATCCTCTCTCCATCCCGTTTTTTCAATAACAAAATAATTTGGAGAAACAGTTACAATATTAGCTTGACTATTTTTTATAATTTTTTGAATATGTTTTTCATCAAAAAGAGATTTAGACTTTACTTTATATAATGCTGTTTCTAAAAAAATTGTTTGATCATCAGTATGGTAAAAAGAAGCAATGACTTCAATTTGTTTTTCTATTTGCTTAACTAATCTTTTAATCATGAACTCTGATGCATTGACAACAATAACAAATCTAAAAATATCTTTAATTTCAGACTGAGAAGTTGTTAAGCTGTCAATATTTATATGCCTTTTTAAAAATATTGCAGAAATTCTGTTCAATAAACCAATATTGTTTTCAGTGTAGACAGATACAGTAAAAATATTTTTCGATTCTTTCATATTATTCTAGTCTTATATCTGAGACTGAAGCTCCTGTGGGTATCATTGGAAACACATTATTTTCCTTATCTACAGTTACTTCTAAAAAATAAGGTTTTTTAGATTTTATCATTTTATCTACAGCCTTTTTTAAATCTTTTCTTTCATTTACTTTTTCAGCTTCAATATAATATCCTTTTGCAATAGTTACGAAATCTGGATTTACTAACTCTGTTGATGCATATCTTTTATCAAAAAACATTTCTTGCCATTGCCTAACCATTCCTAAAAAATTATTATTCAATACAACTATTTTAACTGCACTTCCTGTTTGAAAAATTGTTCCCAACTCTTGTATAGTCATTTGATATCCTCCATCCCCTATAACAGCAACTACTTCCCTTTCAGGAGCACCCATCTTTGCTCCAAGAGCAGCTGGAAGTGCAAAACCCATAGTGCCTAGTCCTCCTGATGTTACATTTGACTTTGATTTATTAAATTTAGCATATCTACAAGTAACCATTTGATGTTGTCCAACATCTGTTACAATTATCGCATCCCCATTTGTTGAATTATTGATTTCTTTTATAACCTCAGCCATTGTTAACCCTTTTTTTGTAGGATTAATTTCATTATCAATTACTTTTTTGAATTCAATATCATAAAAAGAATTAAATTTATCTAACCACTTTTTATGAGAATTTTTATTTACCATAGAAAGTAATAACGGAATAGTTTCTTTAATATTTCCTATTACAGGTACATCACATTCGACATTTTTATTAATTTCAGCTGGATCAATTTCCATATGAATGATTTTAGCTTGTTTAGCATAACTTTCTAAATTTCCTGTAACTCGATCGTCAAAGCGCATTCCAATTGCAATTAATAAATCACATTCATTTGTAAGAACATTAGGACCATAATTACCATGCATCCCAACCATTCCAACATTTAAATAATGATCTGTTGGAAGTGCTGACAATCCTAAAATAGTCCAAGCAGATGGTATTCCAGTTTTTTCAATTAAATCCTTAAATTCATTTTCAGCCTCACCTAAAATAACACCTTGTCCAAAAACAATAAATGGTTTTTTTGAATCATTAATTAATTTACTAGCTTTTTTAATTTGATCATCAGAATAATCAGGAACAGGTTTATAACTTCTAACTGAAAAACATTTTTTATAATTATAATTCATCAACTCAAATTGAGCATCTTTTGTAATATCTATTAACACAGGTCCAGGTCTTCCAGATTTCGCTATATAAAATGCCTTAGCTAAAACCTCAGGAATATCTTTAGCTCTTGTAATTTGACAATTCCATTTTGTTACTGGAGTTGATATTCCGATGATATCAGTTTCTTGAAAAGCATCAGATCCTAACAAATGTGAAGCAACCTGACCAGTAATGCATACCATTGGAGTTGAATCAATTTGAGCATCAGCAATACCAGTTACTAAATTAGTTGCTCCAGGACCAGATGTGGCCATTACTACGCCTACTTTTCCTGAAACTCTTGAAAAACCTTGTGCTGCATGTGTAGCACCTTGTTCATGTCTAGTTAAAACATGATTAATCTGATCCTGAAATTTGAATAATTCATCATAGATAGGCATTATTGCACCTCCAGGATATCCATAAATAAGATCAACATTTTCTTCAATTAATGATCTAATTACAGCCTCAGCTCCAGAAATTTTATTTTCTAATCTATTCATTTTAACTATCAGTTACACATCCATTAGATGCATTTGAAACATTTTTACAATATTTATACAAAACTCCACTTTTAAATTTTAATTCAGGTTTAGTCCAATTTAAACGTCTTGAACTCAATTCATTTTCAGAAATATTTACAGAAATTGAATTTTCAACTGCATCAATAGTAATAATATCATTGTTTTCTATTAATGCAATATTTCCACCATCTTGTGCTTCAGGACAAATATGACCTACAACAAAACCATGAGTTCCTCCGGAAAATCTTCCATCGGTAATTAACGCCACTTCATTACCAAGTCCACACCCCATTATAGCTGAAGTAGGTTTTAGCATTTCTGGCATACCTGGGCCTCCTTTGGGGCCCACATAACGTATTACAACTACATTACCTTTCTTTACTAAACCGTTTTTAATTCCGTTATTAGCTTCATCTTCAGAATCAAATACGATAGCTTTTCCAGAAAACAATAAGCCTTCTTTCCCAGTAATTTTAGCAACCGAACCGTTTGAGGCAATGTTTCCATATAAAATTCTAATATGACCAGATTCTTTTATTGGATTTGAAATTGGTCTTATAACTTCTTGATTAAAATCCAATGATTTAATTTCTTTTAAGTTTTCTTTTAATGTTTTACCGGTAACTGTCATGCATTCACCGTTAAGTAAATCATTTTCTAACATATATTTCATTACTGCTGGAACACCCCCAATATCATGAAGATCTTCCATAAGAAATTTACCACTTGGTTTTAAATTAGCTAAAAAAGGTGTAGTATCAGAAATCTTTTGAAAGTCGTCTATTGTAAATTTGATATTTGCACTCTTAGCAATAGCTAACATGTGAAGAACAGCATTAGTTGATCCTCCTAAAACTGTTATTAATCTTACAGCATTTTTAATAGACTCTTTAGTAACAATGTCTAAGGGTTTTAAGTCTAATTTAATTAAATTAAAAATAGCTTTTCCAACCAAATCACATTCTTTAATTTTTTGAGAACTAGTTGCAGGATTTGAAGAATTAAACGGAAGAGACATCCCCATTGCTTCAATTGCTGATGACATCGTGTTAGCCGTATACATTCCACCGCACGCTCCGGCGCCAGGACAAGCATTTTTTATAATATCACTAAACTCATTTTCATTAATTTTACCTGAAACTTTCTCTCCCCAAGCTTCAAAAGCTGAAACAACATCAAGTTTTTTTCCATTATGACAACCAGGAGCAATTGTTCCTCCATAAACAAGAATGGAAGGTCTATTTAGCCTTAACATTGACATCAAAGCGCCTGGCATATTTTTATCACAACCAACAACAGTAATCAAAGAATCATATGCCATTGCTTGCATAACAGTCTCAATCGAATCGGCAATAACATCTCGAGAAGGCAACGAATATCTCATACCTTGAGTACCCATTGAAATACCATCACTAACCCCAATTGTATTAAAAATTAAGCCAATAAGCTCATTTTTATTAATACCATTTTTAATGTTTTTTGAAAGATCATTTAAATGCATATTACAAGGATTACCCTCGTATCCAGTACTAGCTATACCAACAAATGGCTTGCATAAGTCATCATTAGATAGACCAATAGCGTGTAGCATAGCTTTTGCTGCAGGTTGAGTCGGATCCTGTGTAACCACTTTACTATATTTATTTAAACTCATTTTTAAAAAAAAACTCCTAATTATTAGAGAAGGAGTACATTTAATTTAATTATAAAAGTAAACAAAAAATTAATTAATATACATGATCAATTATTTAATTCATATTTTTATCAAAATCATAATTTAACTATTCTAAAAAAGCTTTTTTTTATGGATAAATCATTAAAATCAATAATTGATAACCAAAAAAATTATTTTAAGTCAAAAAAAACATTAAACATTAAGTTTAGAATTCAAAAACTTAAAGATCTTTTAAATGAAATTAAATCAAATGAAAAAGATATTGAACTTGCTCTTTTTAATGATTTAGGAAAGTCTTCTGGAGAAAGCTATTTAACTGAAATTCATTTTGTTTATTCAGAAATTAATATCGCATTAAAAGGAATAAAAAAATGGGCTAAAAGAAAATCAGTTAGATCTACCCTATTAAATTTCCCATCATCTGACTATATAATTGCTGAACCTTATGGAAATACACTCCATATTTCACCTTGGAACTACCCTTTTCAATTGTCAATTGCTCCACTAATCGGAGCAATAGCAGCTGGAAATACGGTTCTATTAAAACCATCTGAATACTCTGATTACACAAGTCAAATATTAAATAAAATTTTGAATGCAGTTTTCGATAGAGGTCACGTTGATGTTGTTCTTGGTGGTCCTAATGAATCAACTAAATTATTAGAATTTAAATGGGATTACATATTTTTCACAGGGAGTGTTAGCGTTGGAAAAATTATAGCTAAAGCTGCTGCTACAAATTTAACACCTACAACTCTTGAACTTGGTGGAAAAAACCCTTGTATAGTTGACGAAACTGCTTCAATCAAGGTTACGGCAAAACGAATTGTGTGGGGAAAATTCACAAACTGCGGGCAAACATGTATAGCTCCTGATTTTTTAATTGTAAATAAAAAAATTAAAAACGATTTAATAAAAGAGTTAATTGCCCAAATTATAAAAACCTATAGCAAAGATGTTATAAAATGTGAAGAATATGGAAGAATTATTAGTGAGAAACATATGAAATATCTTAACTCATTACTTAAAAACGAAAGAATATTGCATGGTGGCAAATTTGATATGGATAGTAAGTTTTTTGAACCAACAATAGTAGAAGTTGAAAATTTAGATTCTAAAATAATGGAGGATGAAATATTTGGTCCAATATTACCCATAATTGAATATAATGACTTTAAAGAGGTTGATGAATTAGTGAATAAATATTCTCATCCTTTAGCATTATATATTTTTACAAATAGAACTGAATTCGGAAAAAAATTTTTAGAATCTTACCCATTTGGAGGTGGAGCTATTAACGATACTGTTATGCACATAGCAAATGACAGACTGCCTTTTGGAGGAGTTGGACAAAGTGGTATGGGAAAATACCACGGAGAATCAACATTTGATACATTTTCTCATTTCAAACCATACATTTCTAAGCCTCTATGGATAGATCCTCCTTTAAGATATCCTCCTTTTAAAAACAAAATAAGTTTCTTGAAAAGAATATTAAAATTAATACCATAGAATGAAGAATGAAAAATCCGTTTCAGACGCTATCAAATATCGAAGATCCGTAAGAGTTTTTAACAATGATGATATAGATACTGAGAATGTTAAAAAATGCTTATTTAATGCAAGCTTAGCCCCCAATAGTAGTAACCTTCAATTATGGGAATTTATTCATGTTGCAGATAAAAAAATTCTAAAAAAATTATCAAAAGCTTGCTTTAATCAAAATGCTGCAAAAACAGCTAATCAATTAGTTGTTATTGTTGTAAGAAAAGATCTTTGGAAAAAAAGAGCTCAATGGAATGTAGATACTATTACAAAGCAATCTAAAAATAATGAAATTTCTGAAAAAAGATTAAAACAAGCACATGCTTATTATAAAAAAATTATTCCAACATTATACGCTGATTTTTTTGGTATTATAGGATTAATTAAAAGTATAATATTTCAAATTATAGGATTGTTCAGACCAACCATAAGACAGGTTACCAGTTCAGACACAAGAATTGTTGCTCACAAAAGCGCTGGATTAGCAGCTCAAAACTTTATGTTAAGTATGTCAGCAATTGGTTATGACACTTGTCCTATGGAGGGATCAGATACTTTAATGGTAAAAAACATATTAAATCTTCCATACAAATCTGAAATAAATATGGTTATTGGGTGTGGAATTAGAACAAAGGAAGGGATTTATGGAGATCAATTAAGAGTTCCTTTTAATGATGTATATCGTTATATTTGACAAATTTTATTAATGAACACATCTCTTTTTAAAGAAATATGTAGTACTTATGCTACAGGAGTTACTATAATAACCTCTAAAGACAATAATATAGATTATGGATTTACAGCTAATTCATTTACTTCTGTTTCTATTGATCCACTATTAGTTTTATTTTGTTTAAACAAAGAAGCTAAATCAAACATTGCTCTGAAAAAAAATAGTTTTTTTAATGTAAGTATCTTAAGTAATCTTCAAAAAGATATTTGTTATCAGTTTGCTAATAACAAATTAAGTCAAAAAGAAAGGTTTAAAGGAGTTGAAACAACTGAATCCAAAAATAATATAAAAATAATATCAAATTCTTGTTCTTTCCTTGAATGTAAAATAACAGAGATAATAAGTGCTGGAGACCATTATATATATATTGGTAAATGTTTGAGTGGTGAAATAAATAAATCTATGTTAAATCCATTAATATATCATAAAGGAAAAACACTATAAATTACTTAAACCCTCTTTTAACCAATTCAAGTATTTATCTTTGGAAGTGTACTGTATAGGCTTATTAAGTATTCTTAGATCATTATCTAAAAGAACATAATACGGTTGCGAAGCACTTTTAAAGTTAATTGCTTGAAATGTAGCTCCCTTCTCACCTACTGTTTTAATAATTTTTTCTTTACCGGACTTGTATTTCAATGTAATGAAATCTTTGACATCTAACTCCTTTCTATCATCAACATATAGAGATATTAAAACAAAATTATCATTAATTAAACTATAAACTTGAGGATCAGTCCAAACGTTTTCTTCGATCCTTCTGCAATTTACACATGCCCATCCTGTAAAATCTAATAATATTGGTTTGTTTTGAGATTTAGCGTAACTAAGACCAGAATCAAAGTCTTTAAAGCAAGTAAAGCCCAAAGGACAATCATTTGACTTAGTGTAAATAGAATAAAATGCAGGAGGAGTAAAACCACTTAATATCCTAGCCTTATCAGAACCGTTTTGTAACAAAGCTGGAAATAGATAAACGGAAAACCCTAGAACAAAAAAACCAAGAATAAGATTAAATTTTGATGTAATAACACTTTTATTCTCATGAGGGAATTTGTATAAACCTAATAAATACATGGATAAGGCAAAAGAAATCAATACCCATATTCCAATAAAAACTTCTCTTTTAAGTATTCCCCAATGTTCAACTAGATCAGCATTTGATAAAAATTTAAATGCAAAACCTAACTCTAAAAAACCTAAAATTACTTTAAAAGTATTCATCCATCTACCAGATTTAGGAAGTGTGCTAAGTAAGTTTGGAAACAAAGCAAAAATTGTAAATGGCAATGCTAAAGCAACTCCAAAGCCTAACATGCCAATTGTGAGCTGAATAGCACCACCTTGAGATGAAATTGAACCAACTAGTAGAGAACCTAGTATTGGTCCTGTACAAGAAAATGACACTAAAACCAAAGTCAATGCCATGAAAAATATTCCAATATAACCACCAATTGAATTAGATTTAGAATCAATTGAATTAACCCATTTGGAAGGAATTGTTATTTCATAAAAACCAAAAAATGAAAATGCAAATAGAACAAAAACTATGAAAAAGAAAATATTTAACCCTGCATTTGTTGATATACTATTTAATATTTCTGGATTGATTGAATCAAGAAAATGAAAAGGTATACTTAAAGATAAATAAATACCAATTATAAAAAGACCATATGTAATTGCATTAAACTTGGAATTATTTTTAGAATTATTATTAGTAAAAAATGAAACTGTTAATGGGATCATAGGAAATACGCATGGAGTAAGCAGAGCTAATAAACCTCCAATGAATCCTAGTATAAATAAATTTAAATAAGAATTAGAAGTCAAAGCTGAACTATCGTTAATTGTAGTTAATAATTCCGTATTTTTCAAATCAATTGCTAATGCATTGTTGTTTTCATAGATATCAGATGTTAAATCTATATTATCAATAGCCAATGTTGATCCGTCAAAATTAAAAATAAGATTTGCTTCTCTAAAAATACATACAATGTCGTCGCAAGCCTGATAGGCAATTACAGCAGAAATATTATCAATAGTTTTGTTAGTTTCAATTAATTGTGTGAAAGTTGATTTATTTTCAAAATAAGATTGTTCGACCTGAAAAATAGGATCAAATTTTGTTATTGATTGAGACTCCTTAACATCTCCAATTAATTTAATGGATTGTGATTTATAATTAAAAATAAATTCTGTTGGTATCGCTCCTCCAGAAGACAAGTTCTGTGAATATAACCTCCAATTATTTTGAATATTAGCTGTAGTAACCAATTCAAAAGTATTTTCGGAAATCTTTTTAACTTGAGTCTCAAAAGTTATTGGATCCTGAGAATAACCAAGAAAACTTAGAGTTAAAAATAATAATGCTAAAAGATTATTTTTCAAAGAATGATATTTTTAAATTAGAATCAGTGTGACTATACTTTCTTTTATCAAATCTTATGCCAATCACCCATAAAATGTGTTCTTGATCAGTTAGCACATATTGTTTATCCTTTTCGAATTTAGACAGCTTATTATCTTTTAATAATTTAGACACTAATTTTTTTCCATTCATGCCTGTTGGATAAATCAAATCTCCGGGTTGATATTTTCTTATTATTAAAGGAAATTTAACTTTTTCTTTAACTAGGTATAAAGATTTTTTGTCATTAACGAAATTACCTTCTTCTACTAAAACATTTTCTGGAAGCAAGAAATCACTTTGGTTATTATAAAAATACTCTATTTCAACATTTTTAGTATTTTTTTTAATTAAAAGATGTGATCTGTTGCTTAAAATAGAATATTGTTTAGAAGTAATAATTTTTCCAGTTTCTGCTTTACATAAACTAATAATTTGATCTGTATTTTTAAATCCATAATCAACAAACAAATTAAAAATCATTACACTTGACAATCCTTTAAGTGCTGTTTTTAAAATTAAAATTTCATCATTTTTAGTTTGGAAATTTATGGACTTAAAATTTTGTATATGTTCTTTTAATATTAAATTAGATTCATTTAGACGATATATGGTTTTAGAAAAGTTATTTGTAAAATCAGAGTCAATATCTCTTAAGATTGGAACTAACTTATTACGAATTTTGTTTCTTAAATAATTGTCTTTTAAGTTAGATGAATCCTCTCTCCATTTAATATTGTTATCATTAGCATAATCAATTATTTGAGATTTATTAAAGGGAAGCAAGGGTCGAACAACTTTATTGTTAATTGATTTTATCCCAGTAAGACCATCAATTCCAGTTGATCTCGATAAATTAATAAAAAATGTTTCTATGGAATCATTTAAATGGTGAGCAGTTAATATAAAATCATATTTATGTAACTCAAGTAATTCATAGAACCAATCATACCTTAACTTTCTAGCAGCCATTTGAACTGAGTGCTTGGGAATATTAATATCAAAATCTTTTGAATAAAACGGAATAGAATTAATTTTGCATAAATTTTCAACAAAAAAACTATCATCATCACTTTCTTTATGTCTCAATTTAAAATTACAATGTGCAACACCAATTGTATAATTCATTTTATTTATAAGAGAAAAAAGAACCACACTGTCTGCTCCTCCACTAACACAAACCAGTAGTTTTTTGCCATGTAAAAAAGGCAAATTATTATCAATGTGTTTATTAAATAGATCTATCATTCTTAACAATATTACATTAAAAAAATATATAAATTAAGTTAATGATAAAATCATTGCTCTACCTTTTAACAAGCATTCATCATATTCGTTTATTCCTTTTGATTTAGCAGTAATAGCACTACCTACATGAAAAGACAATTGTTTGCTCAATGAATCATATATAAGTGACCTTATAACTACGTTAAAATCAAAATTACCATTAGGATCTATAAATCCAACTGCCCCGCTATATAGCCCTCTTTTTGTTTCCTCAAGTTCATCGATTATTTTCATTGCTTTAACTTTTGGAGCTCCAGTCATACTGCCCATTGGAAAACTACCCTCTATTATTTTGCTAATTTTTAAAGAAGAATCAACTTGAGATTCAATTGTAGAAATCATTTGATGAACTTGTTTAAAAGGATAAACCTCGCATAATTCTATTACTTTAACAGAGCCAGGCTTTGAGAACCTAGACATATCATTTCTTACTAAATCTACAATCATTATATTTTCAGACCTTTCTTTTGGATCAAGTTTTAATTTATCTTTCAAACGATTATCAATAATAAGATCTTCATCTCTCCTACTTGTGCCTTTAATAGGTTGACTAGTTAATTTATTTTTATATTTTTTTAAATATCTTTCTGGAGACGAGCAAATTAAATGTAATTCCTTGTTTTTAAAATATACACTCATTGGAGATTTAGATATTTTATTAAGATTTTTATAAACGTAAAGTGGATCTATTTTAGCATGTTCACTAAACCACTCGAAACAAAAGTTTGCTTCATATACATCACCTCTGTTAATGTGATTTTTCAATATCTCTATCTTATTTAAATATTGTTTTTTATTAATGTTTTGACTGAGTGTAGGAGGATTAAAAGGATTATTTTCATTTTCACAATTCAAACTATTAATTGTATTCCAATCTTCAATAATTAAATTAGATTCTAAATACAAAGCTTCAACATAATCATTTTTAATGATCCATATTTTTTT